>BNJT01000441.1_pt1 | contig 264247 bp, 331 predicted proteins | sample 8540491 | NCBI WGS metagenome assembly BNJT01 (sample SAMD00202455, study PRJDB9452) | human saliva metagenome | host: Homo sapiens | reverse complement strand
GTATCGCTACTGTCAAATTCACGGATTCCCCGGCAAGTATTCTTAGGGAAGATAAGAAATACCAGGTGAGCATCTCTGCACACTATACGGAAAAAGGCGGATAAAAAAATACGAAGAAGGAAGTGGATAAGCTCGTGGACTCGTATCTTGGAGAGGATTTTGCAGATATCCGAGAGCATAAGGACACAAAAATATGAGAGAAGAGTTTACCGACCTCTTCCGTTCCATTGCCATTGCAGTCTTTTTGGTCTTTGTTGTGATGGCGGGACAGTTTGAGTCCTTACGTTTCAGCTTCATGGTTATGACTACAGTGCCCTTCGCTATGATTGGTTCTTTCGGACTGCTCTGGCTCTTTGATGCGACCATTTCCATGACTTCCCTTCTCGGCTTTTTTTGATGCTGGTCGGAACGGTAGTAAACAACGGAATTCTCTATGTGGATACCGTAAATCAATATCGAGAGGAAATGCCGCTTGAAAAAAAGCCATAGTGGAAGCCGGAGCAACAAGACTCCGTCCTATCCTCATGACGACTCTTACGACCGTTCTTTCTATGGTACCGATGGCGATGGCTATCGGGGAAAACGGAAAGCTTATGCAGGGACTGGCTCTTGTTGATGTGGGAGGACTGACTGCGTCCACTCTGCTTGCGCTTCTCCTCCTTCCGGTGTATTACAGGATAATGTATGGGCGAAAGAAAACACCAAATCTTCACAGTATTGCTATAGAAATGTAAAAAGTAAGATGAAACTGTATGCTATAGTAGAGGGCGACAGAGTGGAGTTTCCTTTCAGGTAAAGAGTTTAGATACGAGAGACACTTTAGTTGAATTAAGAAGCAATTCTGTTAAGTGAATGAATGTATCTTGGTTTTTTGGAGGATAAAATGAAGAAAAAGGGTCTGATTTTACCGATTTCCTGCATTGTTGCGAGCATGGCGTTTACCCCTTCCTTTGCGGCAGGACGTTACGGTTTTTCGGAGAATGTGGATACGGCACCGATGCAGACTTCCTATGAGAGGGAGAGAACTGCGGAGGAATGGGCAAGTCTTCGGGACAATACGATTTCTGGGAGGAAATCGATGCTTTGATGCACGAGTACAATCCTACGGTTTCTTCTCTTTGGATTAATTTTTCGTGACAGTGACCGTAGAGGTTCTTACAATATTGATGTGGAGTCGGCGCGCTCTGCGGTAGAAGATGCCTATGAGAAAGCGCTTCTTGCTGCAAATGGAAATGCGGTTCAGGAAGCCTTGGCAGAGTTACAGTATCAGAGTGACAGCAATACCTTTTCTGCCGATGCAGTGGCACAAAACAGCGATAGGGAGCTTGCGAAGCTTTCCATAGAACAGACGGAAAAGAATACGATAGAAACGATTAAGAAGTCCTTTATCAGTAGAGAGAACGGCATCTTACAAAGACAGATTGATGCCTTAAATCTGGAAGATGCACGGAGTGACAAGGAAACCGCCGAGAGAAAGAAGGCTGTCGGACAGGCTACGGAAATCGATGTTTTAACGGCAAAGGCTGCAGCGGATCAGGCAGAAATTCAGTTAATGAGTGATGACAGTACCGTGAAGAAGACTTCGGAGCTTTTGCAAGTGAGTCTTGGCTGGAAAGCAAATGCCGAGCCCGTTTTCCCGACGATTCCGGAGACGGCAAAAGAAAAGTGTTGAACAGATTTCCCTTTCGGAAGACACGAAGAAGGCTGTAGACAATAATTTGAGTCTGCAAATCAACGAAAGAAAGTTGAATCTTTCCGAGGGGGAAGCCAATAGAGAGAACTTATCCAAAAGAATAGAGAATCAGAAGGAAAAGATTCAGTCGGATCTGCTTTCCCGCTATCAGAGCTTAAAGCAGGCACTGGACGCGCAGGCACAGGCTGTTTTACAGGAGGAAAATACGAGAAAAAGCTATGAAAAGGCGGAGCGAAGCTTGCAGCTTGGAACAATCAGCGTAAAAGCAAGAAATAAAGCGAAAAACGCCTATACCATTGCCGGCTTACAGAAGAAGCAGGCAGATTTAAAAGCTTACGGAAGAATATCTTGATTATCGTGCAGGAGTGAGCGGACTTGCCACTGCGGAGTAGAGCATTATAGGAAGAAGACCCTAGTAAAGAATTGTATAGATGAGACAAGTGTGTATAAAATAAGCTCGAATACAATCAGCATAAATACACTGAGCATAAACACAATTAGTAAAAAATGCGTATAAACACAATGCGTATAAACACAATGCGTATAAACACAATGCGTATAAACACAATGCGTATAAATACAATGCGTATAAATAAAATGAGTGGAAAAAAGATGAATAAAAATACAATGAGCGGAAATGAAAAGTGTGCGTATAAGGCTGAATCAAAGTGGAAGAATGGAATAGAGAAGAAGGCTTTGATAGCACTTTGTTCCTTCTCTCTGCTTTCTCTCCCGCTTTTCCCTCTTTTGCGGAGAATGCCAATAATAATGTAGAGAGCGGTACAAACAATACTGTAAGCGGCGATGCAAATGCTTGGAATCTGGAAGACAACAGCATTTCTTTTTTTGAGGTTCCGGAGCTGGTGAATCACTACAGCAGTATAGCGGAGATGGAAAAGGATCTGATTTCCCAAAGCACGAAGGGAATGGAGGGGGTAAAATCTGCTGTAAAGGAGCAGAAGGCGGATATTGTAGATGCTCTTTCCGACAATATTTCCCTCCTGAAGGATCAAAGGGACAATACAGAAGATAAGACTGTAAAGGAAGCACTCGGAAAAGAGATTGCAAAGCTGGAGAAGGTCAAGAACAGTAAGAAGATTCTTCCCGGACTGGACAGCAGCTTGGTCGAGGCAAATTATGCTTTAACGGAGCTTGCAAAGACGGATAAGGAGATGACGAAAGCGGAAAAGAAGACGGAAAAGTCTATTCGTTCTCAGTTTCTGACCGGAAAGGCTCTGCTCTCCGATGCGATGCAGAATCTTCTTTTCAGCTATGCACAGACGGAAAATACTCGTAAGATGCTGGAAAAACGGGTAAGTCTTATGCAAAGAAGTCTGGATAAAATAAGAAAAGAGCAGAGTCTTGGCAAGGCGACCGGAAATGATGTTGCCGCGGCGGAGCTTTCCTTAAAATCGGCTGAGGCGGATCTTAATAAGCTAAGAGACGGAATGGACACGATGAAGAGAAACATCGGCTTAAGTCTGGGCTGGCACATGAATACCTATCAGAATATAACGATAGAAAGCATTCCGGATTTTCCGAGAGAGTACTTAAACGGAAGGAATCAGGAGACGGACTATCAAGCTGTTTTGGCAAGAAACAGTGAATATGGAGAAATTCTTCGAGAAAAAGAGAAGAATATCACCGGTTGGACCGAGAAAAAACAAAAGGAAAGAGAAAAGTCGGAAGAAATCCGCAGTGGTGTAAAAGGCTTTATGGGCAACGGTGGAAGAAAAAGGGGCTTGCCTTAAAGATGGCGGAAACAAATGCGTCCCTTTCTCAATTAAAGAAGGACAGAGCTGCTCGGATGGAAGCGCAAGGACTTATTAGCAGAGTTGATGCGGAAGGCATGGAGCTGGATGCTCTGAATTCCGAGAATGTGTATGAAAATGCCCGTTTGGACTATAATCAAGCAGTTTTTCGCTATGAAGAAGCGGTGAATAAGGGAATTCTGAGTTTAGAATAGGGAACAAAGAATAAAAAGAAAAAAAGAATGAGGGAATTGTTAGTTTAAAAAAAGCGATGAAGAAGAAAAATTCGTAATTCAGAACAGAAAGCAGAGAAGAATGGAAAAAGAGCTTTGGAAAAAAAGAAGAGAAGGGAAAAAGGGAGGACAGCTTTGGAATAAAAGTAAAACGAGGCTTTCTTTCCGTTTCATCGAAAAGAGCGGAAAGAGAAGGATAGAAGGGATGAGCGTGCCGAACATGTTTTTTTGTAGTGCCTTGCTACGGAAAGTCCCCTTTATCTGGAAACGATGCTCCGGTCTTTACTTGCGCAGAAAAAGTCACCCATCTACCTCTGCACTTCCACGGAAAGTTCCTTTTTACAGGAGCTTGCCAAGAAATACCATCTGCCCCTCTATATTCGAAGAAAAAGAGCCTTCCTTGGCAAAGGACTGGAATTTTTGCTTTGGAGATCGGCAGGAAGAGAGGGAAACTTGTGACGATTGCGCATCAGGATGACTGCTACCATGAGGACTATAGCCTTGCAGTCTGCCATGCGTACCGGAGCTTCCCGGACGGAAGCCTGATTTTTACCCAGGCAGAGGATATCAATGCCGAAGGAGAAAAAATCCCGAATGTTTCCGAAAAAATCAAAAGATTGCTTCGCCTGCCCTACTGCTTAACGAAAAAAGACAAATGAGCTACCATATAAACTCTTACCGCTTTCCTTCGAAATCCCATACCCTGCCCAAGTTGTACCTATGTGATGGACAAAACACCGGAATTTCTTTTTGATAACAAGAGCAAATTCGTAACGGATTGGATCGCTTTTCTCCGACTGGCAAAAGGAGAAGGCAGGTTTCTTTATGTAAAAAAACCGCTCTTATACTACCGAAGACACCCCTCTTCGGAGACACGTAAGCAGATGAAGGACAATCGGAGAAGAAAAGAAGAACGGGAGGTATTACAGAGCATACACGGGAAGCTCTTAGGCGGAATCCTTTCCTTCGCCTATTCCGCATCTTCCCTCTTTGCATAACGGATAGCAATAAAAACGGACTGCAGAAAAGAACTTTCTACAGTCCGTTTTTTTAATTATTAACAAGTGGTGCAGGCGAAGCCTGAGGCATCGTGTTCTCCCTCATCATGCTGAACTGATCCATGGGATAGTTCTTCAGATTGTCCAATACCTTTCTGGTATCCGCTTCTTCCATCAGGCTTTCTCTAGCCTTCTTAATCTCACTTTCCGCCTTATGTCTGGAAGGTCCGCCCACACAGCCGCCTTCGCAAGCCATGCCTTCGATAAAATCCTCCGGAAGCTTGCCGACCTTTAAAAGGGAAAGTGCAGTGACACAGGCTTTCCCGCCGGAGCAGGCGCGAAGCTTTATATCGGTGGTATCTTCGCCTCTTTCCCGCATGCATTCCATAACGGCATTGGCAACACCGCCGGAGCTTGCAAAGCCCTTACCCCAGAGGGAGGCTTCCTGATATGCCTTTACTTCCGGCTCCATGCTGATGTCTTTGGAACGTAACAAGGAAGTAAATTCTCCGAAGGAGAGTACATAATCCGCATTTCCTTCGATTCCCATCTCTTGTGACTCCGACTTCTTTGCCATGCAGGGTCCGATAAAGACGGTGATACAACCCGGATGAGTCGCTTTTTAAGTAGCGGGAAACGGCTGCCATGGGAGAAATAGTTTGGGACATATTTTCATGATACTGATCCGGAAAAATGTCTCTTTAAAAAGGTGGATAAATGCCGGGCAGCAGGAGGTAGTCATCTTCTTTCCTTCTTTTCTTGCTTCCGACCACTCAAGAGCCTCGTAAGCTGCCGTCATGTCTCCGCCCAGTCCTACTTCCACCATATCGGTAAATCCCAGCTTCTTTAAAGCGGTTCGGATAGAGCCCATGGAAATGTCTTTTCCGAATTGCCCTTCCGTTGCCGGAGCACACATCGCAAAGACTTCTTTTCCGGTCTGAATTGCTTCAATAACATTCAGAATATAGGTTTTTGTGGAAATGGCACCGAAGGGGCAGGAGTGTACACACTGTCCGCAGCGGATACAGCGCTCATCATCGATAACACAAAGTCCGTTCTCATCATAGGTAATGGCATTGACCGGACAGGCCTTTTTACAGGGACGGGTGAGCTGCGCAATAGCACTGTAGGGACAGGCCGAGGCACAGAGCCCGCACTCTTTACATTTCATCGGATCAATGTGTGCACGCTGGTCGGTCATGGTGATCGCGCCGAAATGACAGCTGTTCTGGCAGGCTTTACCGAGACACAGACGGCAGTTGTCCGTTACGGAGTAGGAAGAAATGGGACACTCTTCACAAGCCGGGTCGATAACCTGGATAACATTGTTTGACTGCCTGTGCGGATTCGCATTTTCATTGCAGGCCAGACGCACTCTCCTACGCAGTATTTCTCTTTCCTTATATACACAGCAGCGGAAGATTGCCTTCGGTCCCGGAGAAATCTCCCGAATCAGCTTTTCTGTACTCTCTTGATTAACGTTGTTTTCCCATGCAAGTCTTGCAAGACCTTCAATTACCCTGTGTTTCAGGGGGATAAAACCCTTATCATTGGTTACCATAGCGTTTCTCCTTATAAACCATAGACTCTGCTCTTTCAGGGGCGCACCCTGTCAACTCGGAGGTAGTATAACATATTTTTAACAAAGTGTTGTTCTTTTTCCGAAAATGCCTTTCCGCGCTTATCCAAGACCTGCAGACAGCCGATAAACAATTGCAGGGATGTTTTTTGTTCGCGTGCAATGATTTAGAAAAGAGAGATATGGCTGAGTGAAGCGAAGTCTCTTGTGAATTAGTGTATGAGAGAGGGAGAGCTTATGTCGCTAATGGATATTATTTTCGGAGAATCCGAAGAGGGCAGTCCTCTGAGTGAAGAGGAGATGATTTTAAAGCCGGTACGTGTTCTTGGCGTAACAGGGGAAAAAATTACAACCGTGAGCATCGGAGAAAGCCTGGATATCGTACAGGAAAAGGAAGAAGGACTGATTCGTTTGGTTCAGCGAAATGAGAGGAATGAGGAGATACGAAGCCTTATGAGCTGTCCTTATCCTCAAAATGCGGATGCCAGAAAAGAGCTTGTGGATATGATGACATCCGTAAAGCTCGATATCGCCAATGCTTATCTAACGAGAAGAGAGTGTATTCGAATTCCAAGAAGTAAATACGAACTTTTTATTTACATGAGAAGACGTCCTACGATTCCGATTGATATGAATAAATTAAGCAGAGAATTGTCTTCCGGTGAGGCACGGGAAAATGTGGGGATGTTCCGCTCCTTTATGGAAAAAAACCCGCGTTTAAATATTTATGCGTCAGTGGATTCTCTTGCCATGGATACGGCTTATCGTATTTTGAAGCAGGAGTTTAAGGCCTTGAGCAATGTGCGCTTTATTCCGCTGGATAATCCGAAGAAAAAGGAAATCAGCTGGGATGATCCGCGGATTCAGGAGAGTTTACGTTATACCCCGAATGTCGCCTCTATCGGACTGGGAATAAGCGGTGGAGAAAAGCCGCAATATGGTCTGGAACTTCTGAATGAGGACATTACTTCCGTAGTGATGAAGGCCTCCTTATTGGGGCACCACAGTTGCAATATTCGTGAATGTATGATTGATGCCCAAGCGGTAGGTCATGCTAAAGCGATGTGGGAGCTGGGGACAAAACGGGGAAAGAGTCCTGAATTCATTCAGAAAACAATAGAGGACCTGGCTTTTGAAGATGCCTGCTATCGTATTTCGGAGAGCAGTGCGAGAGCCATTATTGAGCATGCACGGCAAAGAGGGGTTTTGTGAAGGGGAGGACATCGGACTGATTCGGGTTCCTGTTTTGGATAGATCGTTACTCTTAAATCTGTTCAGGCAGGCGGACGACGGATTTTTAGTCTATGAGGAATCGAAAGGCTTCCAATATTATAAGGATGTGACCGGGAAGCTGGTCATTCAGTTTGGATGGACAAAGGACGGCTTTTGGTATATTGCGCCTCCGGATAAGGGCGAGCGTGAAATTCGTGCGGATGCGGCTCAGGTTATGCTGGAAGGAAAATATCTGAAAGCCTTACAAAAAAATTTTTGAAATCCAATCGAAATCGTTCTGTAAGCGGTGCTTTTGCAAAGCTCAGAGAATTTATTGAATCCTATCAGAAACTGGGTATGGGATTAAATGAGCAGCAGGAATGTATCCGTACCGCAAGAGATTATTTTGAAGGAGAGGATATGGAAGAAATCATGATGGTAATCGAGGAGATATTGTCTACACACTCTTTGTATGAAAACTTCGGTTTCTAGATTTTTTAAGGTGATGCAGGAAAGAACGGCATCACCTTTTTAAAGAGAGTAGAAATTCGCTTTACTCAGGTGGAAAGGGCATTATGAAGGAAGAACGAAAGAAAATCATTTCTTTAATTTCCGTGGGAGCGGTGCTTCTTTTCCTTGTGGTGGCTTATTTTACAACGACAGAGGATACGGTGCAGGAAAGTTTTTGGTCTTTGCTTCCTCCGCTGATAGCGATTGTGCTTGCGCTCGGTACTAAGGAAGTGTACAGCTCCCTTTTTATAGGCATTCTCTCAGGAGGACTGCTCTTTAGCGGATTCAGTTTTGAGGGAAGTATCCGGCATATTTTTATGGACAGCATTATTCCTGTGCTCAGTACCTCCGCCAATGTGGGAATCATTTGTTTTCTTGTGATTCTGGGAATGATGGTACAGTTAATCAATAAGACGGGAGGCTCTCGAGCCTTTGGAGAATGGACCAAGGGCGTGATTGAGACAAGAAGCGGTGCTTTGCTTGCTACGGTTGCACTCGGCTGTCTCATCTTTATTGACGACTATTTTAACTGTCTTACCGTAGGCTCGGTCATGCGGCCTGTAACGGACAAGCACAGAATCAGCAGAGCGAAGCTTGCTTATATTATTGATACCACGGCGGCGCCTATATGTATCATTGCTCCCATTTCCTCTTGGGCTGCAGCTGTTTCGGGTTTTGTGGAGGGGAGAATGGGATGAAGATTTTTTTGGAGACCATTCCCTATAATTTTTATGCTCTACTTTCTATCTGCATGATGCTCTTCCTAATTATATTGAAGGTGGATTTTGCTTCGATGTGGGTTCATGAAAGGAATGCGGAAGAAAAAGGAGATTTATTTACGACTACGGAAAGACCCTACGGAGAGGGGGAAGAGGATAAAGGAAAAAAACAGGAAGTATCCCCGATATGCTTGTCCCCATTTTTTTCGCTCATTTTTTTCTTGTATTATCGGCTTGATTTATTCCGGAGGCTTCTTTGCGGGGGCGGACTTTATCACTGCCTTTTTCCCATTCCGATGCACCCACCGGTTTGGTACTCGGTTCTTTTTATGGCACTTGTAATCAGCCTCATCTATTATTTATCAAAAAAAGCCATTTCTTTCCAAGAAGCGATGAACTGCCTGCCCGAGGGCTTTAGGCAAATGGTACCCGCAATCCTGATTCTTACCTTTGCCTGGAGCTTAAAAGCTATGACAGACAGCCTTGGTGCAAAGGAGTTCGTTTCTGAACTGGTGGAAGGAAGAGCGGACACTATGCTTTCTTTCCTTCCGAGCTTTGTATTTCTTATCGCCGTAGGGCTCTCTTTTGCAACAGGAACTTCATGGGGAACATTCGGTATCTTGATTCCTATTGTGGTGGGGGTTTTTGATAAATCGGATTACAACATGATGATTATTTCTATTGCTTCCTGTATGGCGGGAGCGGTTTGCGGAGATCACTGTTCTCCTATTTCCGATACGACGATTATGTCTTCAGCGGGAGCTCAGTGCGTGCATTTGAACCATGTTAGTACGCAGCTTCCTTATGCCATTTTGGTAGCCTTGGTATCCTTTTTTGCCTATATTATGGCAGGGTTTATAAAAAATCCGTGGGTATCTTTTTCGGCGGCTGCCATTCTGCTTTTTTTCATCTTATTACAAATAAAACATATTCAGGTGGAAAGAGAGGAGGAAAGGCAGAGAAGAAAAAGGAGGGTATTACGTTAGAACTTTGCGACAAGCCTGATGAAATGTCGGTTTACTTTACTCTCTTTCCGGAACTTATTATTCAATCCACTTGAAGAATTAAATAAACCGGAAACATTAAATGGGATAAAATATTAAATAAAAATAAAAAAATATCAAATATTTTTATTTATTCATTAAAACGCCTTTAAGTAGTTTTTTTGAAACTGCTTAAGGCGTTTTTTTGAAACTACATATCTTAAAAAAATATTTCATTGATTTTAATTATATAGACCATTATAGTATATGTGCAAAATAGTTAAATATATTTTATCTTTTCCGGAAGAGAGAACACTGCTGACCGAAGTATAGGAAAGAAAAATCGGTTATTCGTTACTCCCTAAATCATCCGGAATATAGTGAAAGGAGAACAAATGGAATTCGAGAGATTAAAAGAGATTATTGTAGACACTTTGGCTTGTGATGAGGAGAAGGTTACTTTAGATGCGGACATGGAGAAGGACCTGGAAATTGATTCCCTTTCCTTGGTGGAGCTCCACATGGCTTTAGAGGATGAGCTGTCTGAGACCATTCCGGACGGAGAAATCGGAAAGCTGCATACCGTAAAGGACATTCTCGATTATGTAAACAGTATAAAGGGCTAAGCGGCTAGGCAAGAAACTTTTATGAATAGCCGGATTTCATGTTGAAGAACAGTTCAGGAGGGAGTATGCAGTCACCGATTAAAACCTTGGTAGATATGGTGAAGGACAGGGATTTAAAGCAAAAAGCACTTTCCGATAGAGTGGGCAGTACAGCGCCGATAAAAATCCCTTCTGCCTTTATTGCCTGTAAAAAGTGTGGAAGAAGGGCGCTTCGCGCTCGCTGGGAGGAGCATCTTTTCGTATGTCCTCACTGCGGAAGCTATGCGGCGGTTGGCGCTTATTACCGTTTGGAAAAGCTTTATGATTCGGGAACTTTTCAGGAATTGGATAAGGATATTGCAGTAAGGGATCCCTTGGATTTTCCGGACTATAAAGAGAAGGTAAAGGAACTGGAAAAAAAGACCGGCTTAAAAGAAGCAGTAGTTTCTTCCAAAGGAAAAATCGGAGGAATCCCCGTGGTAGCTTTGGTCATGGACAACCGTTTTTTGATGGGGTCCATGTCTCAAGCGGTCGGCGAGAAAATTACAAGGGGAATTGAAGAAGCGGATAGACTTCGTTGTCCTCTTATTATTTTTTTTCGGCATCCGGTGGAGCAAGGATGCAGGAGGGAATCTTCAGCCTTATGCAGATGGCGAAAACCTCTGCGGCAGTGGAATTGTTTTTCCGAGCACGGCGGACTCTTTATCAGCGTTTTAACCCATCCTACGACAGGAGGGGTTACGGCGAGCTTTGCCACTTTAGGAGATATTACCTTGGCGGAGCCGGGAGCACTCATTGGCTTTGCGGGACCGCGCGTCATTGAGCAAACCATCAATCGTAAGCTTCCGAAGGGATTCCAAAGGGCGGAATATCTGGAACAGCATGGCTTTGTCGATGCTATTGTGGAACGAAAAAATATGAGAGAGAGTTTAATGCAGATTCTTTCTCTTCATCAGGAGTAGGAACAGTATTGTTTAGCCTTTTTAAAGGATTTTGTTCGCAAAGCGTGAGGTTTTTGCCGGAAGCGGAAAGGAAGAATATGAGTCAGGAATTAGCGGAAAAGAAAGCGTTGGAGCCGGGGGAGAAGGTTTTCCTTGCCCGTCATCCCAAAAGACCGCATATTGAGGATTTTATTTCCCATATCTTTACGGATTTTTTTGAGCAAAAGGGAGACCACCTCTATGATGAAGACCGCTCTATTTACGGAGGGATTGCCCGTTTTCACGGAAAGCCGGTGACGGTGCTCGGTCATAAAAAAGGGAAGGGCATGGAGGAAAATATCGCCTGCAACTTCGGCATGCCCTGCCCGGAAGGCTATCGTAAAAGCAAAGAGACTGATGGAACAGGCGGAAAAGTTTCATCGTCCGATTATCACCTTCATTGATACGCCGGGAGCTTATCCTGGACTGGAAGCGGAGGAGCACGGACAGGGTGAAGCGATTGCAAGGAATCTTGCTTTTATGAGTTCTCTTCATGTTCCGATTATCAGTGTTATCAGCGGAGAAGGAAACTCCGGAGGGGCACTGGCCATCGGCGTCGCAAATAAGATTCTTATGCTGGAAAATGCCATTTACTCCGTATTAAGCCCGGAGGGCTTTGCAACCATTCTTTGGAAAGACAGCTCGAAAGCGGGAGAGGCGGCAAAGGTGATGAAACTTACCGCGGAGGACTTAAAGGAAGCCGGCGTTTGCGATGCTATCGTGCCGGAAGTCCCGGGTGGTGCTCAAGAAGATCCGGAGGCTTTGTTTTTGGAATTGGAAAAAGCACTGGAGAAAGTCCTTTCTTTCTATGAGGGAATGAGCCCGGAGGAGATTCGTAAGGATAGACTTAGGAAATACAGAAACATCTAACAGCATAAATCAGGAATGAATTGCTATAGCGAAAAGAGGAGTGATAAGCCGATGTGCTTCCATTCTCTTCTTGTAAAAAGCTTAGGCGAAGACAAGATAAAACAAAAGAAATGAGGAAAGATGCAGGGATTAAAAATAATCGGACTGGGCTCGGCACTTCCCGGAAAGCGTGTCCATAATGATGATTTGGCGAAAATCATGGAGACCAGCGATGAGTGGATTTTCAGCAGGACAGGAATTCATGAGCGGCGCTTCTGCGAGAAAGAAGAAAGTGCGGCAACGCTTGCCATAAAGGCCGGAAAAGATGCACTGGAATCTTCCGGTATCTCCGCTTCGGATTTAGGGGTAATCCTTGTGGCGTCCATGTCACCGGATTTCACTGCCCCGAGTATGGCGGCCATTTTAGCAAAAGAGCTTTCTGCAGAAGAAGACTGCATTGCACTGGATATCAATGCAGCTTGCAGCGGCTTTGTCTACGGCTTGGAAGTGGCAAGAGGACTTCTTGCCTCCTCGGACAAGAAAAGAGCTTTGGTAGTCGGAACGGAGCAACTTTCCCGTCTTTTGAAAATGGAAGACAGAACCACTTCCGTACTCTTCGGAGATGGAGCCGGAGCGGCTGTGGTAGAGGAAAGCAATACAGACTATGCTTCCTTTTTGGGTTCCCGCGGGGATTTTTCCATCGTGTCTCCGTCTTTATATACGGGAGCCTTTGACGGCTTTTATGAGGACGGGACGGAGAATCCGGAGATACTCGGGCAGGGAGCAACGGAAGGAAAGCATGAGAAGATAGACCACCTTATGATGGACGGGAAATCGGTTTTCCTCTTTGCGATAGACATTATCCCAAAGGTGTATAGAGGGGATTTTGAAAAAAACGGGAGAACGCTTGGAAGAGATAGACCATGTAGTGTGTCATCAGGCCAATTCCCGCATTATTCGAAACGTCGTTCGTCACCTGAAAGCGAAGCCTGAACAGTTTTTTGAAGATATGGAGCTCTACGGCAATACATCAGGGGCGTCCATTCCATTTGCCTTAAAAGATATGGAAGAGCAGGGACTCTTGAAAGAAGGGGAGAAGCTCCTCCTCATCGGCTTCGGCGCGGGACTGACCTTCGGTGCTGTGGAGATTATTTACGAGAAAAAGCAATAGATAAGTGATTTCATGAAAGAAATAGAGTATTGGTTCTTCTGCATGCTTTGCTGAAAGAGAAAACGAAGGAGAAGAAGTGGCAAAGAGGAGAAGAAGTGGCAAAGAGGAGAAGAAGTGGCAAAGAGGAGAAGAAGTGACAAAGAGGAGAAGAAGTGACAAAGAGCAGAAGAACCAAAGAGCAGAAGAACCAAAGAGCAGAAGTATCAAAGAATAGAATAAGTAAAGAATAGAATAAGTAAAGAATAGAATAAGTAAAGAACGGAAGAAGTAAAGAAATAGCAGATATCGAAGTACGAAGAATGTTGAGGAAGGGCTAAAAATGCGATTAGACGAGATGCTGGGGATTCGTTATCCGATTATCCAGGGAGGAATGGCAAATATTGCAACGGGAAGCTTTGCTGCAGCTTGCTCCGAAGCGGGAGCACTGGGACTCATTGGTACCGGAGGAATTCGCGAGGCGGAGGGACTGAGAAAGGAAATCCGAATTTTACGGGAAAGAACGGAGAAGCCCTTTGGCGTGAACCTGATGCTCATGAATCCGGAAACGGAGAAGATGGTTCAAATCTGTATAGAGGAGAAAGTACCTGTAGTCACTACAGGTGCGGGAAATCCCGGTATCTACATGGAAGCGCTGAAGACAGCGGGCTGTAAAGTCATTCCGGTTGTAGCTGCGCCGATACTTGCGGAAAGACTGGAGAAACAGGGAGCGGATGCCGTGATTGCGGAGGGATGTGAGTCCGGAGGTCATGTCGGGGAAATGACAACGATGTGCCTCGTGCCGCAGACGGTAGACAGTGTGAAAATCCCTGTCATCGCAGCAGGAGGCGTTGCGGATAAGAGGCAGCTAAAGGCGGTTTTTGCACTGGGCGCTGCCGGTGCGCAAATCGGAACCGCGCTACTTGCGGCAAAAGAATGCCCGATTCATGAGAATTACAAGGATGCGATTTTAAAGGCAAGAGGTTCAGACACCGTGGTGACCGGAAGAATCGCCGGGAGTACCGGTTCGAATCTTAAAGAATCAGATGAGTAGAGAATACCTCCGGCAGGAGAAGGCCGGAGCGGAGAAGATGGAACTCGAGAAGTTCACCTTGGGTTCCTTAAGAAGAGCGGTTTTTGAAGGAGATACAAAAACCGGCTCCCTTATGGCGGGACAGACCTGCGGACAGGTGGAAAGAATCCGACCGGTTGCCGAAATTCTAGCCGACATCTGCTCCGGAATCATAGATTGATTTTTGAACCTTCGTTGCGGTGCCCTACGCCTCTCTTCAAAAGGCGCTCTCGCTCGACCTCGACGCAGCGGATACTAAGCATCAAACTTCGCGTGCGCTCGTTTTCTGCAAGTACCGGCGTCTTCACACGCTTTTTCAGAGAGGCGTAGGGCACCGCAACTAAAGAAATAATCAAAAATCAAAGTAACATGATAAGAGAGAAGTATGGGGAAGATTGTGAGGAAAAGGCAAGAATTATGGCAGAGAATATAGAAGCCTAAACTAAGTAAGAGGATGTGAGAAGCATAGGGTAGGTCTGATTGGCATAATCCGGGCAGACTCAATAATCGGAAAGGGGAAGTAATGAGCAAACGGGCATTCTTATACGCCGGACAGGGCGCGCAGATAAAGGGGATGGGAAAGGATTTATATGAGGCTTTCCCTGCCTTTCGAAAGGCCTATGATGAGGCGGAGCTGGACTTTGATGTAAAGGAACTTTCTTTCTTTGATCCGGAGGAGAAGCTGAATGAAACGCGCTTCACCCAGCCGGCACTTGTTGCCTTTGCGACGGGAATGACGGCCTTACTTAGGGAAAAAGGAATTATTCCGGACTACTGCCTTGGGCTTTCTCTCGGAGAGTATTCCGCGTTGGAAGCGGCAGGCGTATTTTCCGCAAAAACTGCCGTAGAGCTTGTGGCTTTTCGCGGAAAGAAGATGGAAGAAGCCTCAAAAGGAGTAGAGTCCTCTATGGCGGCTATTCTCGGGCTTTCCGAAGAGGAATTGGAGAAAATCGTACGTTCCGCAGGGGGAGAAGTTTATCTTTGTAACCTAAACTGTCCCGGACAGATTGTTATCGGGGGAGAAAAGTCTGCTGTAGAGCGTGCGTCAAAGCTCGCATTGGAATCCGCTGCGAAAAAAGCGATTCCCTTAAAGGTTTCCGGCCCCTTCCATACGCCATATATGAAGAGTGCGGGAGAGGCTCTCGCAGAATATTTTCAAAAAATCAAATGGCAGGAGCCGAAATGCACGGTGCTCCACAATGTTCTCGGGAGAGAAAGAAAAGAAGGGGATCCTTCGATTCCGGAGCTTTTAAAGGAACAGGTGGCAAAAGCCCGTAAGAATGGAAGAAAAGCCTTAAAAGGCGTATTGGAACTCGGTGCTCGTGACTTCATCGAGATTGGACCGGGAAAGACCGTGTCGGGCTTTCTAAAAAAGTCGCAAAGGAACTGGGAATCGAAGACTATAGAGTCGTCTCCTGGAAACAAAAAGAAGATGTGGAGTCGTTCCTGTCCGCAGTGGAGTAAAAAGGCGGATTGGATTTTTAGGCTTTGTTTTTGGAAAAGCAGAGAAAGGGAAGGGTTGTGGAAAGAGAGACTTGTTTAATTACCGGAGCAAGTGGCGGAATCGGATCCGCTATTGCCTTAAAGATGGCGGAGGAAGGGCTATAATCTCGTCCTGCATTACGGAAAGAACAAAGAGGCGGCGGAGGAGCTGGCAAAAGGAGATCTAAAGCAAGTATCCGGAAAGTGGAGTTGCTTCTCCTCTCTGCAGATGTCGAAAGGAAGCGGAAGTCAATGCCCTTGTGGAAGAAGCATTTAGCCGTTTTTTTCTTCCATAGAAGTCTTGGTGAACAATGCCGGAGTGACACGGGATCAGCTTCTTTTGAAAAATGACAGCGGAAGACTTTGACTGCGTAATCGAGAGCAATCTGCGAAGTGCCTTTCTTTTTCTCAAAGGCAGTGTCGAAACAGATGATTAAAGAAAGCGATATGGAAGAATCGTACAGATTTCCAGTGTGGTAGGGATACACGGAAACAGCGGACAAAAGTAATTATGCGGCATCGAAAGCAGGGACTAATCGGTTTTTCCAAGTCTCTCGCGAAGGAGCTTGCCGGAAGAAACATTACAGTCAATGTCATTTGCCCCGGCTTTATTGATACCAAAATGACGGAAGTTCTGTCTGATGCAGTGAAAGGAGGCGCTTCTTTCTTCCATTCCGATGAAAAAGTTCGGTACAGGGGAAGATGTAGCCAATGCAGTTGCCTTTTTGCTAAAGAGAGTCTTCCTATATTACGGGGGAAAGTCTTCTTGTAGACGGCGGTATGGGAATGTAGCTTGTCGGTATGGAAATAGAAACGAAAATCTATTTTTCCTGAAAGAGGGAGAGACGGAAAAACAATCTCTACGGGAATCGAGCAAAAAAATAGAGCAAAGAATCATAGGGAGTGAAAATGGAAAAAGAGACGAGTGGTAGTGACGGGGGTGGGAACGGTGAACCCCATCGGAAATACGGTAGAAGAGAGCTGGAAGGGGATTCGAGAGGGAAAGGTCGGTATCGGGGAAATCACTGCCTTTGACAGCAGTGCCTTTTCCGTGCACCTTGCCGGAGAAGTAAAGGATTTTCATCCGGAAACGGTCTTCGATAAAAGAGAATTAAAGCATATGGCGCGCTTCACGCAGTTTGCCATGATTGCTGCGGAAGAGGCCATGCTGGACAGCGGAATTTCCGGAACCCTCCCACCTGAAGAAATGGGTGTCATCGTTTCCAGCGGAATCGGCGGATTAAAGACTATAGAGGAAGAGCATACTAAGGGCGAGAAACGAGGCTTTGAAAGAGTGAGTCCTTTCTTTATTCCGATGTCCATTTCCAATATGGCGGCAGGAGAGATTGCCATTCGGCATAAGTTGAAGGGAATCTGTATTTGTCCGGTCACGGCTTGTGCCGGCGGATCCAATGCGGTAGGCGATGCCTTTCATCGTATTCGGGACGGCTATGAGACTGCCATGCTTTGCGGAGGAACTGAGGCGGCCATCTCGGAGCTTGGAATTGGCGGTTTTTGCAACGATGAAGGCTCTTTCTTCGGCGACGGAAGTAAGCCGTGCATCGATTCCCTTTGATAAGGAGCGCTCCGGTTTTTGTAATGGGAGAAGGAGCGGGCATCCTCATTTTAGAGGAAAGAGAGCATGCCTTAAAAAGAGGAGCTAAAATTTATGCCGAAATCGTGGGATACGGCGCAAATTGTGATGCCTACCATATCACTTCTCCCGCTCCCGGAGGAGAGGGTGCGGCTGCCTGCATGGAGCTTGCTTTAAAGGATGCAGGAATTACATCTTCTGAAATTGATTACATCAATGCGCACGGTACTTCCACACATTTAAATGACCTTGGAGAGACAGCGGCGGTAAAGACTGTTTTTAAGGAAAGAGCTTATTCCGTTCCTATTTCCTCCACAAAGTCCATGACAGGGCACTTACTCGGAGCGGCAGGAGCAGTGGAAGCCATTTTCTCCGTCCTTGCTCTCCGTGACAGTTTTGTACCTGCTACCATGAACTATCAGGTAAAGGATGAAGAGCTGGATCTGGACTATGTGCCGAATAAAGGGCGGGAGAAAGAGCTTCGTTATACTATGTCGAACTCTCTCGGCTTCGGAGGGCATAACGCTTGCCTGGTCTTTAAGAAATAGCAAAGGAAGTTATAAAAAAGAAGTAAATAGGAGGAAACGACCCTCTATACCCTTACGGGCAAAAAGCGTTTGGAGGCCTCGGCACTTGATGAACACAAGCCTAGCGAAGTGTGAATCTAGTACCGCTAGGCCGGAACCGAGCGAGAGCGTCTTTTGCCGGAAGGGCTAGGGGGCGTTTCCCGTAGAAGTACTTAAGAAAGGATATACTATGCCAAAGTTAAATATAGAAGAAATTGAAGCGATTATCCCGCACCGCTATCCGTTTTTACTGCTTGACAGTGTGGAGGACTACAACCCCGGGGAGTATGCTGTTGCAAAAAAATGCGTTTCGGCGAATGAGCCGTTTTTTCAGGGGCATTTTCCTAAGTATAAGGTAATGCCGGGGGTTTTAGTGGTGGAAGCTCTTGCGCAGACAGGTGCAGTAGCTCTTCTTTCTCTTCCGGAGCATAAAGGAAAGATTGCCCTCTTTGGAGGAATCAAGAACTGTAAGTTTAAGACTCCGGTTCGACCGGGAGATACGCTGGAGCTTAGTTGTCGTTTAACGAACAGAAAAGGTCCAATCGGGATAGGTGAAGCGGAAGCGAAGGTGAATGGAAAGACGGCTGTAAAGGCGGAGCTCAGCTTTGCTATCATGTAAATTGCGGTTTTGTCATACTAAGAAGTTCGGACCGATTCGAAAAGGAAATTATTTTAGCATAATAGGAGCTGTTAGCAGTCAATAAGCAGTGCAATATTATTAAAAAAATATTAAAAAAAGAAAATATTGCTTTTGAAAAATGAATATAAACATATGGATTAAATCATTTAATTAAAAAAACTCTTAAATATAGGCTTCTGCTATTGGAAAAAAATCGTAATTTTTCTGTTAAAGTTGGATTGAAATAGAAAAATTGCTTTTATTTTAACAAAGTAAAAAGTGCGTGACGACAATTTAATTTTTTTGAGAAAAGAGAAACGTATGTTTAGTGATGCCATATTTGGTCTTTACAACAAATTTCGGATTTATTTTTATATGCAGGTATTTGCGAAGTTTGAAAAAAGAGAGGCGAGTCTCACTACTGTAGAAAGCTACAGCATAGAATGCATTAAGGCTCTGGGAGAGCCAACTGTGCAGGAGTTTGCCATCATGATGGGCATTTCCGCGCCGAATGCGGCCTACAAGGTCAATGCTCTTATTCAAAAGGGCTATATCGAGAAGATTCAGGATGAAAATGATCACCGTGAATTTCATCTTCGTCCCACAAAGAAATTTTGGGACTATTACGAGGTTTCTTTCCGCTATGTGAAGAAAGTAGAGGAGCGTTGCAAGAAACGCTTTACGAAGGAAGAAATGGAAAAGCTGGAAGAGATGATTCATATTATTACCACAGAACTGATGCCCGAATTTGATACGGCAAAATTTACCAAGGAAGGTGTAGAACGTCATATTAGTATTGGGGCTGAGGACTAAGTGCAAATCTCTGTCCGAAGCAGTGCGTTTTCAAAGGGCTTCAGGCTTGGATATTCCTGATTTGTATTGAAAGAGCATCCGATTGCGGATGCTCTTTTTATTTCTTGCACTAAGACTTTTACCTGTGCTAATATAAGGCAGTATATGCCTAAGGAAAAAAGGCAAAATCTTTTGCAAAGGAAGTACGAAATGAACAAGAAATTTAAGGCTACATTACAGTTGTTGGGAGTCCTGATCCTGACTGCGGCGTTCTGCGTTCTCGGCTATATGAACGCAAACAATATTAAGCTCGGTTTGGACTTAAACGGAGGTGTTTCCATCACTTACCAAACTGTGGACGAGAATCCCACTGCAGAGCAGATGAGTGACACGGTGTATAAGCTGCAGATGAAGGCACAGAGCTATTCGGATGAAGCGCAGGTGTATAAAGAGGGAGATAATCGAATCAATATCGATATTCCCGGTGCCACGGATGCCAATGCAATTCTCGAAGAGCTGGGAGAACCCGGAACACTGGAGTTTGCGGATGAGAACGGAAATGTACTTCTTACCGGAGATGATGTAAAAACAGCTTCGGCGGGAATGACCAACCAGAACAATAATAAGGAATATGTGATTGAGCTTGTCTTTAATGAGGCGGGAGCGAAGAAATTTGAGGAAGCGACCAAGAACAATGTAGGGAAGCGCATTTACATTATCTATAATAATGAAGTGATTTCTTCTCCGAATGTAAAGGAAGCGATTAGCGGCGGTCAGGCATCCATCAGCCCGATTGAGTCCTATGATGAGGCGAACAAAATTGCTTCCACCATTCGTATCGGTGCCCTCCCGGTAAAGCTGACAGAGCTTCGTTCCAATGTAATCGGTGCGACCCTCGGTGTGGAGGCAATTGCGAGCTCCTTAAAGGCGGCTGCTATCGGTATTGCGCTCGTGATTCTTTTCATGCTGCTTGTTTATCGTCTGCCGGGGCTTGCCTCTTCCATTGCTTTGGTGCTGTATGTAGGGCTCGAAATGGTACTTCTACAGGCATTTGAAGTAACCTTGACGCTTCCCGGTATTGCCGGTGTTATTCTTTCTATCGGTATGGCCGTGGATGCGAATGTCATCATTTTTACCAGAATCAAGGAAGAGCTGGGACAGGGGAATTCTGTAGAAAAAGTCTATTAAGGCCGGCTTTGAGAAGGCGCTTTCCGCTATTTTGGACGGAAATATCACGACCCTTATTGCGGCGGCGGTGCTTTACCTCCGTGGTTCCGGAACGGTAAAGAGCTTTGCAAGCACCTTGGCAATCGGTATCGTGGTTTCTTTAATCACGGCGCTTTTTGTGACAAGAGCACTTTTAAATGCCTTCCTTGCCATGGGAGCGGAGAATCCGGCTCTTTACGGAATCAAGAAAGATACCAAGATTATCGACTTTATCAAGTTCCGTAAGATTGCCTACCTTGTTTCTGCGGTAGTGATTGTTGCCGGCTTTGCCATGCTCGGAATGAATAAGAAAAACACAGGTTATATCTTTAACTATGACCTTGACTTTAAAGGCGGTTCTTCCACAACGATTACCTTTGACAAAGATTTAAGTATGGAGGAAGTGGATCAGCAGGTTATTCCGCTCTTTAGGGAAGCAACCGGCGGGGACGCTTCCGCACAGGCTGCGAAGGTTGCAGGAACCAATGAGGTTATCATTAAAACCAGAACGATGTCAACGGAAGAGAGAGCAAAGCTCTACAACAGTATTCAAGAGAAGTTCTCCATCTCCGAGGATAAAATTGTTACGGAAAATATCTCCGGTGCCGTTTCCAAGGAAATGAAGACGGATGCCGTTTGGGCACTCACGATTGCAATCTTCTGTATGCTGATTTATATCTGGGTTCGTTTCCGGGATATCAAGTTTGCATCCTCTTCGGTACTTGCTCTTGCGCACGATGTGCTTGTGACAGTAACCTTCTACGCGGCATTCCGCTGGGCGGTAGGATCCAATTTTATCGCTTGCATCCTGACTATTGTCGGATATTCCATCAACGCGACCATCGTGGTATTTGACCGTATTCGTGAAAACATTCAAAATGGGGATGTGAAGAAGAAAGGTTTGGACTTTGCGGTAAATGAGGCGATTTCCAATACCCTTACCCGTTCTATTAATACATCGATTACGACTTTTTATCACGGTATTCTGCCTCTTCCTCTTCGGCGTAAGCTCTATTCGAGACTTCTCTATGCCGCTTATGGTAGGTATTGTTTCCGGTGCTTGGTCTTCCGTATGCATTGCCGGACCTCTTTGGTATGATTTTGTAAATATGTCCAAGAAGCGGAAGGAAAAAGCTCTCTGCAGAGAAGGGCAAGAAGTAAGAACGGTTGAAGTAAGCTTGTCTTGAGCGGGATTGCCCGGGCTTATTAACCGGATAGAACACGATGAGAAATCATAGAGAAATCATAGAGAAATCTATGTAGAGTCAAGTTCACTGTAAAGTAAGGAGCGGATATGGCGACTGTCAAAATGAAATATGAAATAGTCGGGCAGTGCGGAAGGGCCAAGTCCGCTCATATGGAAACCGTACACGGCGTGATTGAAACTCCGGTTTTTATGAATGTGGGTACGGTAGCCGCTATTAAGGGCGGAGTGTCCACGGATGACCTTCGGCTAATCGGAACACAGGTGGAGCTTTCCAACACCTATCATCTTCATGTAAGAACCGGAGACAAGGTGATCAAGGAGCTTGGCGGACTGCATCGGATGATGAACTGGGATAAGCCGATTCTCACGGATTCCGGCGGCTTTCAGGTCTATAGTTTAGCAAAGACCGGACGGAAGATTCGGGAAGAGGGGGTAGAGTTTCGCTCCCATATTGACGGGCGAAGGATTTTTATGGGGCCAGAAGAGTCCATGGAGATTCAATCCAATCTGGCTTCCACCATTGCCATGGCATTTGATGAGTGTCCTCCGGCACTGGCGGACAGGCAGTATATTGAGCCCTCCGTAGAGAGGACGACACGCTGGCTTGTTCGTTGTAAAAAGAGGATGGAAGAACTCAGTCAAGAGGAAAGCACGATTAACAAAAATCAACTTCTTTTCGGTATCAATCAGGGCGGTGTCCTTTCGGATGTGCGAATTAACCATGCAAAGCAGATTTCCGATCTGGAACTTCCGGGCTATGCAGTAGGAGGTCTTGCGGTAGGGGAGAGTCATGAGGATATGTACAGGATTCTGGATGATGTAGTTCCCTTCCTTCCAAAGGATAAGCCGACCTACCTTATGGGCGTCGGTACACCGGAAAACATGGTGCAGGCGGTAGACCGCGGAATAGACTTCTTTGACTGCGTATTCCCGAGTCGTAACGGAAGACATGGTCATGTTTATCATGCCTCCGGTAAGTTGAATCTTTGGAATCTTGCCTATGAAAAGGATTTTCGCCCGATAGAGGAGGGCTGTGACTGTCCGGCATGTAAGGGGATTCGCTTGGAGGACGGAAGTTACACGGGTGGTTACTCGAGAGCTTATATCCGGCATCTTTTAAAGGCGAAGGAAATGCTCGGTATGCGCCTTTGCGTATTGCATAACCTTTCCTATTACAATCGTTTGATGCGGGAGATGCGTTTTGCGATTCGGGAAGGAAGATGGGAAGCATGGAAGACGGAAGCGCTGTATAAGCTGAAGATACAGAATTCCTAAAGCGGAGATTTTGAATATAAGATTTAGTATAGATAAAAGCCTTGCTTTTTTCGATAAAAGGTGCAAAATGAAGGACAGAATTGTAAAGGACAAAAAGGAGAAAAAAATATGGGAAACATTGGGGTATTCGGAACGGTAGCGTACATTTTGGTCATCGTCGGTATTTTCTATTTTATGGGGGTTCGTCCTCAGCAGAAGGAGAAGAAAAAGCAGCAGGATATGTTGTCCAGCTTGGCTGTCGGAGATACAGTATTGACTACTTCCGGTTTCTATGGAGTGATTATCGATATGACAGACGATACCGTGATTGTAGAGTTTGGCGGAAATAAGAACTGTCGCATTCCTATGCAGAAGGCTGCTATTGTGCAGATTGAAAAAGCAAATTAAGTTTTATTTATTGCCACTCGGTTTTCGGGTGGCAATGCTTATGCATAACGAATATCGGGTGAAGGGTGTATGATATCTTTTGGGATAAAATAAGCGATGCATTTGTTCTATGTATAATACGCAGGAAAAAATGTTTTACCCAAGATATTTGGGAAATGGAAAACGGAAACAAAGAAAATCAAGAGGGTCGAAATGAAAAATTTACTTTTACTTTTTGGCGGACAGTCCACAGAACATGAGGTTTCCTGTCGTTCCGTCCTTACTGTGGCAAAAAGCGGTAAACAGAGAAAAAAATACCGTCCGCTTTTTGTGGGAATCACGAAGACCGGAGAGTGGATTCCGGTTGAGAATACAGGAAAAATTGAAGATAATAGCTGGAGAGAAGGAAAAAGAAGAGCGGCGCTTCTCCCGGATGCGGCTCTTAAGTCTCTTGTTTTTATGGAAGAAGATGGAAGCTTCCATTTGGAAAAGGTTGACATCGTGTTCCCGGTTCTTCATGGAAAGGGCGGTGAAGACGGGACGGTTCAGGGGCTTCTGGAGCTTGCGGAGATTCCCTATGTAGGCTGTGGGGTATTATCCTCTGCCATTTCCATGGATAAGGTATCCACAAAGCTTGCCGTGGAAAAAAACACTGACAAAACAGGGTGTCCGTCAGGCGAACTACATTGCATTGCGGCATTCCGAGTGGAAGAAGGAAAAAAGAAGAGAAGAAATTTGTGTAGACGTGGAGCGGGAATTGCATTTCCCTGTATTTGTAAAACCCTCCAATGCGGGTTCTTCCTGCGGAGTCAGTAAGGCGGAAAACAAGGAAGAGCTTTTAAAAGCGGTAGATTTTGCTCTTACAGTAGATAGGCGTGTTTTGATTGAGGAGTGTATCAAGGGAAGAGAGCTGGAGTGCGCAGTATTTTCCGGTATACCCGGAGAAGTAAAGGCTTCCTCCGTTGGAGAAATTAAAGCGGCGGCGGAGTTTTATGATTATGATGCCAAGTACAATAATCCGAACTCGCAGACAGATATTAATCCGGACTTACCGGAAGGGATAGAGGAAAGAATTCAGAAGGCGGCAAAATCCGTTTTTCTGGCAGTGGACGGCTTCTCTTTGTCCAGAGTGGACTTTTTCTTTACGGGAGAGGAAATTGTATTTAACGAGATCAATACGATGCCGGGCTTTACTTCTATTTCCATGTATCCTATGCTGTTTCAAAAGCGGGATGGAATATTGAAGAGCTGGTAGAGAACCTGATTTCCAGTGCAGAAAACAGACCGACATAGTTCCTTCCTAGACCTTAAGAATTTCATAAATAATTATTTCTTTAGACTTTAAACTTTTTTTGGAAATAACTGCTATACTTAAAAACATAATCGATTTGATAAAAAAAGTTTGCTTTCTATCGCCTGAGGGTTCTGTTATGCACGCAGAACCCTTTTAATGTATAGAAAAACGAATTGACTTTTGTGCGGTTTGATGATGAAGAAAGAGCGAACCTGACGAATACAGGCGGATTCTTTGTTTCGTAGCCTATTTGCACTTTTGGTTCTAAGGCTCGAAAGGGCGGAGAAAAAATGAAGGTTAAAATTAGATTAAAAAGCAAGCAAAAAATCGGAGAAGAACTTGATGAGTTTACCATAGAGGAAAAGGGAGTGCTTCTAAATCGCGGAAAGAGTTATCTTCTGAGTTATTTTCAGGATAACATCCACCATTCCCTGGAGTTTTTTCCTTCGGAAAACAAACTGGTTATGATGCGAAACTGGAAGGAGACGCAGCGAGTGGAATACCTTTCCGGCATCAAATGGTCTGTGGACTATGAAACGGAGCTGGGGGCCATGCCGCTTTCTTTTGATACAAAGGAAGTGAAATATCTCTATGAGGAATTTTCGGCAGGACGTGCAGAACTGCGTCTTTCCTATCTTCTTTATCAGTTTGAGGAAATGATTGCGGAGACGGAACTCTCCATTGCAATTTTCCCCTTGAAAGGGTAGAATACTTTCGTTGTTCCAATTCGTAACGGGCTATATGCGTAAGCTGTGCAATATCTCGTTTCGCTATGCATAATCATTTTGAAAGAAGAGGTTGTTTTTTATGTTGCTTGCGATTTCTGCTCAAACGGTGTTCTCTGTACTTATTACAGTTCTTATTATTCTTTCTGCTGTCTTGGTTATTCTGTATATTTTGGGACGTCGCCTGCAAGCAAAGCAAGCTATGCAACAACCTATGCTTGAAGCCAATACCATGGAGGTCTCCATGTTGATTATTGATAAGAAGAAGCTTCGGGTGAAAGAAGCGGTGGCTGCCGGACTTCCTGAACAGGTGGAAAAGGAGATGCCGGTTTATGCTCGTATGTCCAAGCTTCCGGTTGTGAAGGCGAAGGTTGGCCCGAGAGTCCTGACTCTTATGGCGGATCCTACAGTCTATGAGATACTCCCGGTTAAGAAGGAAGTGAAGGTTGCCGTTTCGGGTATCTATATTCGTTCCATTAAGTCTGTCCGAGGCGGAGTTGTGCCTGAAATGCCCAAGCAAAAGGGCTTTTTTGCCAAGTTAAGAGGAAAGGCTGAGAAGGTCGTAAAAGAAAACGGGACAGAACAGAGTAAGAAGAAAAAGTAAGAAATTCTGCAGAAATGATCAGAATCAATCTGAATTCGTCAGAAAAAATATTCACAGAAATTCATAAAATATAGAGTAAATTTTTTTACTATGCTTTGCCTTGACAAGAGGAAGAGGGAAATGATAGTATGAAGTTTGCTTATTCGGCAGACACAGGGCAAACTATGCCCTTTTTCCGCACTTTGGGGATAGGATGCCGGATTGAAGTGAACGAATCGTCAATTTTTTACAAGAAAAGGATACCCAACAAGAGCTATAAAGATATCTAAATATCTTATTCCCCTGTAGGGTGCTTTTTATTGTGAATTCTCAGCAAGGAGACGGGTCCGTCTCGTATATTAGGGGTGAACGGTCGATGAAAAAAAGCAAAATGCATCCGGTAAGAACCGGGAAGAATCTCAGGATGACTTTCTCTCGTAGTAAGGAAGTTCTTGAAATGCCAAACCTCATTGAAATCCAAAAGGATTCCTATGAATGGTTTTTGCATGAGGGCTTGAGGGAGGCCTTTGATGATATTTCTCCCATCCAGGACTTTGCCGGTCATTTAAGTTTGGAGTTTGTGGACTTCAAGCTTGTTAAAGATGAAGCAAAGTATAGTATAGAAGAGTGTAAGGAAAGGGATGCAACTTATGCAGCCCCGCTTAAGGTAAAAGTTCGCCTGTTTAATAAAGATAAGGAAGAAATCAACGAGCATGAGATTTTCATGGGAGATCTTCCTCTTATGACCGAGAACGGTTCTTTTGTTATCAACGGTGCAGAGCGAGTTATCGTTTCTCAGTTGGTGCGTTCCCCCGGAATTTATTATGGCGTAGATCATGATAAGGTAGGTAAGGAGCTCTACAGTTGTACGATTATTCCGAACAGAGGTGCATGGATAGAGTATGAAACTGATTCCAACGACATCTTCTTTGTTCGTGTAGATAGAACCAGAAAAGTGCCGGTAACAGTATTCATTCGTGCACTTGGAGTCGGCTCTTCGAAAGAAATCCTGGATCTCTTCGGAGATGATCCGAAGTTACAGGCATCCATTGAGAAGGATCCTTCCGAGAACTATCAGGAAGGCCTCTTAGAGTTATATAAGAAGATTAGACCGGGTGAGCCTCTTTCCGTTGACTCTGCGCAGTCACTTTTGAATTCCATGTTCTTTGATCCGAGACGTTATGATCTCGCAAAGGTGGGAAGATATAAGTTTAATAAGAAGCTTCACTTAAAGAACAGAATCAAGGGACATACCCTTGCGGAAGCGGTTTATTCTACTGAAACCGGCGAGCTTTTGGCAGAAGCCGGAACCATGGTAAGTCAAGAGCTTGCAACGACCATTCAGGACGCTGCGGTTCCTTTCGTAATGATTGACGGCCCGACCCGTACGGAGAAGGTGCTTTCTTCCATGCAGGTAGACATCAGGGCATGGATTCCGGAAGAAATTGATCCGGAAGAGCTTGGTATCAATGAGCTGGTGTATTATCCTGCTTTGAAGGCACTTTTGGAAGAAGTGGGAGAGCAGGGCGTTGAGAGCCTTAAGGAGGCTATCCGCAAGAATATCCATTCCTTGATTCCAAAGCACATAACAAAGGAAGATATTTTTGCATCCATCAGCTATGCTTTAAATATTGATGAAGAAATCGGAACGCCAGATGATATCGACCACCTTGGAAACCGTCGTATTCGTGCCGTTGGAGAACTTTTACAAAACCAGTATCGTATCGGTCTTTCCCGTATGGAGAGAGTGGTTCGTGAAAGAATGTCCACGCAGGATATTGATGAAATTACTCCGCAGTCCTTGATTAACATTAAGCCGGTTACTGCGGCTGTAAAGGAGTTCTTCGGATCTTCTCAGCTGTCCCAGTTCATGGACCAGAACAATCCGCTTTCGGAGTTGACTCATAAGAGAAGACTTTCCGCACTTGGACCGGGCGGTCTTTCCAGAGACCGTGCAGGATTTGAGGTTCGAGACGTTCACTATACCCACTATGGAAGAATGTGTCCTATCGAGACCCCTGAAGGACCGAACATCGGACTCATTAACTCTCTTGCGTCTTATGCAAGAATCAATGAGTACGGTTTTATCGAAGCCCCCTATCGCGTGGTGGATAAGACGGATAAGGCGAATCCGATTGTAACCGACAGGGTGATTTACCTTGCGGCGGACGAAGAGGACAATTTCGTAGTAGCACAGGCAAATGAGCCTCTCGATGAAGAAGGACATTTTAAGCATGACAACGTTTCCGGAAGATACAGAGATCAGACTTCTGCCTTCCCGAAAGCAAGCATCGATTTAATGGACGTATCCCCGAAGATGGTTTTCTCCGTGGCGACTTCCATGATTCCTTTCTTACAGAACGACGACGCAAACCGTGCCCTCATGGGATCCAACATGCAGCGTCAGGCAGTTCCGCTTCTGACGACAGAGTCCGCTGTAGTAGATACCGGTATGTCCAATAAGGCTGCTGTTGACTCCGGAGCCTGTGTGGTAGCGAAGAACAGCGGCGAGGTTACTCTTTCCTCCTCTTCTAAGATTGTGATTAAGAGGGACAAGGACGGGGGCTATGATGAGTATAAGCTGATGAAGTTTATGCGCAGTAACCCCAGTAACTGTTACAACCAAAAGCCGATTGTGGATACCCATGACCATGTAGAAGCCGGGGATGTTATTGCCGACGGTCCGTCTACCAAGAACGGAGAAATTGCCTTAGGAAAGAACCCGCTTATCGGATTTATGACTTGGGAAGGCTATAACTATGAGGATGCGGTTCTCCTTTCCGAGAGACTGGTACAGAACGACGTATATACTTCTGTCCATATTGAAGAATATGAGCTGGAAGCAAGAGATACCAAGCTCGGACCGGAAGAGATTACCTCCGATGTACCGGGTGTCGGCGATGATGCCTTAAAGAACTTGGATGAAAGAGGGATCATCCGTATCGGTGCTGAAGTAAGAGCCGGAGATATCCTGGTAGGAAGGGTTACCCCGAAGGGAGAGACCGAGCTCACTGCAGAAGAGCGTTTACTTCGTGCCATCTTCGGCGAGAAGGCAAGAGAAGTAAGGGATACCTCTTTGAAGGTACCTCACGGTGCTTATGGTACGGTTATCAATACCATGGTATTTACCAGAGAGAACTCCGACGAGCTTGCACCGGGAGTTTCTCAGTCTGTTCGTGTTTACATTGCACAGAAGCGTAAGATTGGTGTAGGAGATAAGATGGCAGGTCGTCACGGAAACAAGGGTGTCGTTTCCCGAGTGCTTCCGGTTGAGGATATGCCTTATCTTCCGAACGGCCGTCCTTTGGATATCGTATTGAACCCGCTCGGCGTGCCTTCTCGTATGAACATCGGACAGGGTGCTGGAATTACACCTTTCCCTGGCTGCAAAGGCGCTGGGAATCGATGTATCTACTCCGATTTTTGACGGTGCAACCGAGGTAGATATTCAGCAAACCCTTCTTCTGGCAAACGACTATGTAAATCTTAGCTGGGAAGAGTTTTCCGAAAAGCACAAAGAAGAGCTTAACCCGGAGGTTTATGAGTATTTAGGAGCTCATCTTGAGCATAGAAAAGAGTGGCAGGGCGTACCCATCGGCATTGACGGAAAGGTACAGCTTCGTGACGGTAGAACCGGAGAGAAATTTGATGGTCCGACCTCTATCGGATTCATGCACTACTTAAAAGCTTCACCACCTAGTTGATGATAAGATTCACGCAAGATCAACAGGTCCGTACTCCTTAGTAACCCAGCAGCCGCTTGGTGGAAAGGCGCAGTTCGGCGGACAGCGTTTCGGAGAGATGGAGGTTTGGGCACTGGAGGCTTACGGTGCCGCTTACACCTTACAGGAGATTCTGACGATGAAGTCGGATGATGTTGCGGGACGTGTAAAGACCTATGAAGCGATTATCAAGGGACAGAATATTCCGGCACCCGGTGTACCTGAATCCTTCAAGGTACTTCTTAAGGAAATGCAGGCACTTTGTCTTGATATGCAGGTTCTGGATGAAGAGCAAAACGTTGTGGAGATTACGGAAGATCTCTATGATGCAAATCAGGATATGCATAGACTCTTATCCGGCGGGAGATTATCGCACGGAAAAGCAGGAGAACTTTCGGAGCATACGGCTATACAAAAGCAGGAATTTAAGGACGGAGAACTGGTAGACAGCGAAGAGGGAAATGATGATGCAGGGGAATTTTCCGATCAGGATGCGGAGGAATTCTTTGAAAGCATCACTTCCGGCTTAGTAGATGATGATGGTGAGGACGAGTAGAGGAGGAAAAATGGCAAACTTTCAAAGTGGAAATGAGCCGGTACAATTTGATTCCATAAAAAAATCGGTTTAGCTTCTCCGGAGAAGATTCTGAATTGGTCTTACGGAGAGGTAAAAAAAGCCGGAAACCATTAACTATAGAACCTTAAAGCCGGAGAAAGGACGGATTATTCTGTGAAAAGAATATTCGGACCGGTAAAGGACTGGGAATGTCATTGCGGAAAGTACAAAAAGATTCGATATAAGGGAGTAATCTGTGATCGCTGCGGTGTAGAGGTGACCAAGTCTTCCGTGCGTAGAGAGAGAATGGGGCATATTAAGCTTGCCGCTCCGGTTTCTCATATCTGGTATTTTCAAGGGCATCCCTTCCAGAATGGGCTTGATTTTTGGATATCAGCCCGAGAATTTTGGAGAGAGTTCTCTATTTTGCTTCTTACGTGGTTTTGGATCCGATGGAGACAAAGCTTAAGCTATAAGGAAGTGCTTTCCGAGAAGGAATATAGAGATGCAATAGAGCAGTACGGCTATGGTAATTTCCGTGTAGGTATGGGTGCAGAGGCAATTTTTTTGAGCTTCTTTCTCATATTGATTTGGAGAAGGAATATAGCAGTCTTCGTTCCGAGCTGGACAACTCTTCCGGACAGAAGAGAGCCCGTATCGTGAAGAGGCTGGAAGTAGTAGAGGCCTTCCGTTCTTCCGGAAATAAGCCGGAGTGGATGATTCTTACAAATCTTCCGGTTATTCCTCCTGATTTAAGACCGATGGTACAGCTTGACGGCGGACGTTTTGCGACTTCCGATATCAATGATCTGTATCGTAGAATTATTAACAGAAATAATCGTCTTGCGCGTCTTTTTGGAGCTTGGTGCACCGGAAATCATTGTTCGTAACGAGAAGAGAATGTTGCAGGAGGCGGTAGACGCTTTAATTGATAACGGTAGACGAGGACGCCCTGTGACCGGTCCCGGAAATCGTGCACTGAAGTCCCTTTCCGATATGTTAAAGGGTAAGCAGGGACGTTTCCGTCAGAATCTCTTGGGAAAGCGTGTAGACTATTCCGGTCGTTCCGTTATCGTAGTAGGCCCGGAACTGAAGATTTACCAGTGCGGTGTGCCGAAGGAAATGGCGATTGAGCTCTTTAAGCCCTTCGTTATGAAGGAACTTGTGAATACCGGTAAGGCACACAACATTAAGAATGCAAAGAAAATGGTAGAGCGTCTGGACGAGGGCGTTTGGGATATCCTTGAGTATGTTATCAAAGAGCATCCCGTTATGTTAAACCGTGCCCCGACTCTGCACCGTCTTGGAATTCAGGCCTTTGAGCCTATCTTAGTAGAGGGTAAGGCGATTAAGTTGCATCCGCTCGTTTGTGCGGCCTTCAACGCCGACTTTGACGGAGACCAGATGGCGATTCACCTTCCCTTAACACAGGAAGCACAGGCTGAGTGCCGCTTTATGCTTCTTTCCCCTAACAACCTTTTAAAGCCGTCAGATGGTGGCGTGGTTGCGGTTCCTTCTCAGGATATGGTACTGGGTGTGTATTATCTTACGCAGGAGAGAGAAGGAGATACAGGAGAGGGCATGCTCTTTAAGTCCATAGATGAAGCGATTCTTGCTTACGAGAATCACTTCGTGACCTTGCATGCAAAGATTCGATGTAAGATAAGAAAAGAATGGGTTTCCGAAGACGGACAGAAAGAGAAGCTGGAAGGAATTATCGAAACCACGGTAGGTAGATTGCTCTTCAATGAGATTATTCCGCAGGATTTAGGTTTTCACCGATCGTTCTATTCCGGAAAACAGACTGCTTCCCGAGATTAACTTCCTTGTAAAGAAGAAGAACCTGAAGCAAATTCTGGAAAAGGTTATGGATGTGCATGGAGCAATGCAGACAGCACTGACTCTCGATGATATCAAGGCTATCGGTTATAAGTATTCGACGAAGGCTGCGATGACCGTATCCATTCACGATATGACTGTTCCGGCAAGTAAGGAAGAGCTTCTTGAGCAGGCGCAAAGCACCGTTGACAGAATTGCAAAGAACTTCCGCCGCGGACTGATTACGGAGGAAGAGCGTTATAAGGAAGTGATTGAAACTTGGAAGAATACCGACGATCAGTTAACCCATGATCTTTTAACAGGTTTGGATAAATACAACAACATCTTCATGATGGCTGATTCCGGAGCCCGTGGATCCGATAAGCAGATCAAGCAGCTTGCCGGTATGCGTGGACTCATGGCGGATACAACCGGTAGAACCATCGAATTACCGATTAAATCCAACTTCCGTGAAGGACTGGATGTTTTGGAGTACTTTATCTCTGCACATGGTGCTCGTAAAGGACTTTCCGATACCGCTCTTCGTACAGCTGACTCCGGTTACCTTACCAGAAGACTGGTAGACGTTTCTCAGGATTTGATTATCCGTGACCTGGATTGCGCTGAAGGAAGGGAGACGATTCCTTCCATGGAGATTACTGAACTTTCCGATGGACAGGAGAAGATTGAGTCTCTACAGGAAAGAATCACAGGAAGATTCCTTGCGGAAGATATCATCGATCCGGAGACCGGTGCAATTGTCATCAAGGCAAATCACATGGTTACTCCGAAGAGAGCACCTCTTGTTATGAACGCGCTCACCAAGATGGGAAGACAGTCCGTAAAGATTCGTACGGTATTGACCTGCCGTTCCAAGTCCGGAATCTGCGCAAAGTGCTACGGAGCAAACCTTGCAACAGGAAAGCCGGTTGAAGTGGGTGAAGCAGTTGGAACCATTGCCGCACAGTCCATCGGCGAACCGGGAACACAGCTTACGATGAGAACCTTCCATACCGGAGGTGTGGCAGGTGGAGATATTACCCAAGGTCTTCCCTCGTGTAGAGGAGCTTTTCGAGGCGAGAAAGCCCAAAGGGACTTGCTATTCTTACGGAGATTCCGGGTGTGGTAGAAATTCGGGATACCAAGAAGAAGAGAGAGGTAATTGTTACGGATAACGAGTCCGCACAGTCTAAAACCTACCTGATTCCTTACGGTTCAAGATTGAAGGTTATGGACGGACAGGTACTGGAAGCCGGAGATATTTTGACGGAAGGCTCCATCAATCCGCATGACCTCTTGAAGATTAAGGGAGTTAAGGCAGTACAGAACTACATGATTTCCGAGGTGCAGAGGGTTTATCGTCTGCAAGGGTGTAGAAATTAACGATAAGCATATTGAGATGATTGTTCGTCAGATGATGAAGAAAGAGCGTATCAATGAGGCAGGGAGACTCTCGCTTTTCATTCCGGGAACGACTGTGGATCGCTTGGACTTTTCGAAGATGAGAACGAGAGACTCATTAAAGAAGGAAAGACTCCCGGCAGAAGGAAAGAGGACGATGCTCGGCATTACCAAGGCTTCTCTTGCAACGGATTCCTTTATGTCTGCGGCTTCCTTTCCAGGAGACAACCAAGGTGCTTACAGAAGCGGCAATTAACGGTAAGATAGACCACCTCATCGGACTGAAGGAAAATGTCATTATCGGTAAGCTGATTCCTGCCGGAACCGGTATGAGAAGATATCGTAATGTAAAGCTTTCTACCGATAAGGAAGAGCATGTAGACTATACCCCGAATGTTTCGGAGGAAACTTCGGAGCCTCTTAGCACAGAGGAAATCTTTGATGCTGATCCGCAGGGACTTTCCGGACTGGCGGAAGCCTTAAGAGCCATTAAGGATGGAGAGAACGAGCTGTAATTGGAAAACAAAAACATAGGGAGAAATGGGTAAGCCCTGCCTAGACAGGATATCCGTTTGAAAAGGGACGCTCATTCGAGTGTCTCTTTTTCTTTCGAAAAAATGGGAGGAAACAATGTCAAATCTTACGAAAAGGGCCTTGGAAGCCTCTTTAAAGAAATTGCTTCTAAAAAAACCTTTGGACAAAATTACAATTTCGGATATTGCAGACGACTGCGGAATGAATCGCATGACCTTTTATTATCATTTTCAGGATATATATGACTTGATAGATTGGTCATTTGCGGAAGAAGCGGAGAAGATTCTGGCGGGAAAGAAGAGCTATGAAAACTTGGCAGGAAGGCTATCTTCAGCTTTTTCTTTCCATTCTGGAAAATAAGCCGCTGATTATGAACGTTTATCGCACGGTCAGTAGAGAGCAACTTGAGCAATATTTGTTTAAGGTGTCGTACAGACTTCTTCGTGATGTTGTAGAGGAAGAGGACAAGGAAAGAGTAGTCAGCGAAGAAGATAAGGACTTTATTGCCAACTTCTACAAGTATGCTTACGTCGGGCTTATATTGGATTGGATTCAGCGTGATATGAAAGAGAATCCTGAAAAAAATCATTTCGCGTATGAGTCTCCTTATGCAGGGAAACTTTGCAAGAGCTTTGGAGGCTTATTCGAGAAGATAGAGGGTTTTTTGAAAATGATTTAAGCAAAACAGTCGGTTTGATAAGTTTTTTATCATGCCGGCTGTTTTGTTTATGGTTTTCCTCTTTTTTTCGTACACTAGAATAAGGCCGTAAACAAAAAGAAAGAGGGTTAGATGATGTATTATTCCAGTGGAAATTATGAGGCATTTGCCCGTCCGGAGAAGCCGGACGGGATAGAGAACAAGTCGGCATACCTGATTGGCAGCGGTTTGGCATCTCTCGCAGCAGCTTGCTTTTTAGTAAGAGATGCCCAAATGGAAGGAAAAAGAATTCATATTCTGGAAAAGGAATCTCATCCGGGCGGAGCCTTAGACGGAGATAAAATGATTGCGGGTTATGTCATGCGGGGCGGCAGAGATGGACAATCATTTCGAATGTATGTGGGACCTCTTTCGTTCTATTCCCTCTATCGAAACCGAGGGAGTGAGCGTACTGGACGAGTACTATTGGCTGAATAAAAAAGATCCGAATTATTCTTTATGCCGTGCGACCAAGAATCGCGGAGAAGATGCGAAGACGGAGAACAAGTTCGGTCTCTCCGACAAAGGCAGTATGGAAATCATGAAGCTTTTCATGACGCCGGATGAAGATTTGGCTAATGTGAAAATGACGGAAATTTTCGATGAAGAAGTTTTTTTAAGACTAATTTCTGGATGTATTGGCGAACCATGTTTGCCTTTAAGGACGATCAAAGTGCCTTGGAAATGAAGCGCTACATGCAAAGATTTATCCACCATATTGGCGGACTCCCGGATTTTAAGGCATTGCGTTTTACCAGATACAATCAGTATGAATCCATGGTGCTTCCCATGGTGAAATATCTGGAGGAGCATGGAGTACAGTTCCATTACGGTGTCAGCGTGACAAATGTGCTTTTTGACATTTCTGCCGGAAAAAAGCAGGCAAGGCGGATTGAACTTCTGCGAGACGGTAAAGAGGAAAGCATTGATTTAACGGAAAATGACTTGGTTTTCTATACGAATGGCAGTAATGTGGAAAACTCCACTTACGGCAGTCAGACCAAGGCCACCGGTATGGACGGGGAGATTCACCCGGGCGGCACTTTCGACTTATGGAGAAAGATTGCGGCGCAGGATTCTTCTTTCGGAAAGCCGGATAAATTCTGCATGGACCCGGAGGACAGCAATTGGGTGAGTGCTACGGTAAATACCTTGGATGAAAAGATTCTTCCCTATACCAAAAATATTTGCAAAAGAGATCCTCTCTCCGGAAAAGTGGTAACCGGCGGAATTGTGACCGTCACTGATTCCTCTTGGCTCTTAAGCTGGACCATTAACCGTCAGCCCCAGTACAGAAATCAGCCAAAAGGACAGGTTCTGGTTTGGCTCTACGGTATGTTTTCCGATAAGCCGGGGGACTTTGTTAAAAAATCCATGCGGGAATGCACCGGACAGGAAATCTGTGAAGAATGGCTTTATCACTTAGGCGTTCCGGTGGAAGAGATTCCGGAGCTCGCAGCCCATAGTGCAAATACCGTGCCCGTAATGATGCCCTTCGCCAGTGCCTATTTCCAGCCTCGTGAAGAAGGAGACCGTCCCCTGGTTGTACCGGAGGGTTCTGTAAATTTTGCCTTTATCGGAAATTTTGCGGAAACACCCAGAGACACGGTGTTTACTACAGAGTATTCCATTCGAACAGCAATGGAGGCAGTGTACACATTGTTAAATGTGGATAGAGGAGTTCCGGAGGTCTGGGGCAGTGTATATGATATTCGAGATTTGTTAAATGCCACGGTGGCCCTTCGGGACGGAAAGAAGATTACAGACTTACAGCTCGGTTTTATTCAGGATATCGTGCTGAAGGCAGCCTTAAAACGAATCAAGGGAACAGAAGTGGAAAAAAACTTATGAAGAAGTGCAAAATGATTTAGATTTTGAAGATGCAGTCACGGAATGCAGGAATCTTCTTACAAAAAGCCCTCAACGGTGAAAAGTTGAGGGCTTTTTATTCAAAAGGGGCTGTAAAAAATCAAAATAATTTTCTAAGCAATATAGGTCTGAACTTGGGGCACGCTCTCGCTAGCTTCGCCACGTAGCGGATACTAAGCGAAAAACAGCGTTTCTCTTGTTTTTCGCAAGTACCGACGGGCTCAGACTACCCCGCATTCAGACCTATATTGCAAAAGAATCCCTTTATTATTTTGATTTTTTTACAGCCCCTTTTGCCATAGTACTTATCGCATATTTCTACTAGTGAAATGAAAAAAAATAGAATATAATACAGATATTATTGATTAAAAGTTAAACAGGTATGGTAGGAGTAAGTACTTGATATGAATGAATCCATGATTCAATTTTCCTATGATGGGCTTTGCCTGCGATTTGATAAGGAAAATTTGAGATATTCTATTTTGGCAGGAAAGACAGCTTGGGAAACGGAGGAGAACTTTTCTCCTTTCTTTCGCGTAAAAGCCTGTGAGAAGCCTATTTACTTTAAAGAGGCCAAAGAGCAGAAACATGAGCTTGTGAAAAGCGGTGTAGGAGAAGGGATTCGTAGCAGCTATAGCTGCTTCTCTCTTCCCGATTTTTATAATGAAAACAGGCATGGGCATACTCTTAGTTTGGATAAGGATAAAACGGTCAGTGGGGAAGAGAAGAAAAACGAGTTTTCTTTTGAGACCTTCGTTTGGGTAGAATACAGCACAAAGCAAGTCTATTTTGAGTGGATTCCTTTAACAGAGGCTCCTCTGAACTGTGTAGAGCAAGTCTTATTCCCGGGACCCTTTTCCTTCAAAAAGGAAAGTAAAGATTGGTACACGATTATTCCGAAGGAGCAGGGAATCTTGATCCCCAATACTTGGGATGTGAGCTTTAAGCAGGACGGCTTCAACGGTCGTTTCGGAACAGCAAGTGCCTATCTCCCTGTCTTTGCACAGGTAAAGGACGGGGAAGGGTATCTCGCGGAGAGTCTTACTCCTTGGAATATGGGCTATGAAGCGGTGCATGAGGCGGGGGCAAATGAATCCACTGTGCAATTTCGTATAGAGCCGAGTCTCGGACAGATGGAATACCGTCGGATTATGCGCTATATCTTCTTCTCGGATTGTGATTACAATTCTATTTTAAAATGCTATAGAGAACTGGCAAGAGAAGAGGGAAAACTGAAGACCTTGAAAGAAAAGGAAGTGTCCACTCCTTCTGTAAAAAAACTGATCGGTGCATCTTTTGTGCATAAGGGAATCAAGACTTGTGTACAGTCGGATTCTGAATTTTTCGATAAGGATGCTCCGGATAAGAATAATCGTCTAGTTCCGTTTAAGAAAAGAACGGAAGAGATGAAGGCATTCAAGGCGGACGGAGTTGAGAAACTCTATCTTCATCTTGACGGATGGGGAGATGCAGGCTATGACAATAAGCATCCGGATGTAGGGCCTGCCTGTGCAGAGGCCGGTGGATGGGAAGGGATGCGAGAGCTTTCTAAGACGATGGAAGAGCTGGGCTATCTCTTTGGCATCCATGACCAGTACAGGGATTTTTACAAGAAGGCGGAAAGCTATGATGATGACTTTGCCTGCAAAAGTGCAGACGGCAGTATTTATACCCATGCACGCTGGGCGGGAGGACCGCAGGCCTATCTTTGTACCAGCCAGGCACCATACTATGTGCGGAGAAATTTCGAAAGACTTCTAAAAGAAGGAGTACATTTAGACGGAGCGTATCTCGATGTTTTTACCTGTAACGAGGGAGATGAGTGTGCAAATCCCCGCCATACAATGAGGCGTAGAGATTCTTATGAATATAGAAATTCCTGTTTCCGTTACCTCTTAAGTAAGAACATTTTGCCAAGTTCCGAAGAGGTCAATGACTGGGCTGTACCTTGGCTTGTTTTTGCCACTATGCTCCCTATGACTTTATGCTGAGAGAGCCGGGAAGCCCGAAGTACGGGATTCCGATTCCGATGTTTAATCTGGTTTATCATGACTGTCTCATTATCCCTTGGATGATGGAAAAGCTTCCGGAAGAGGACTACATGCTCTATGCTCTCTTAAACGGTGGTGCACCCTATCTTGTGCGGGATCCGGCCTATATGGGAATCGACGGTGCCTTTACTTTGGAAGAGGAAATGCCCTGGAAGACCCATTTGGAAAGAGTCCGGACGGTCAGTGATTTTCATGAGAAGATTGGGGAAGCGGAGCTTGTCCGTCATGAAATCCTAGATGAGAAGGGCTACAGGCAAAGGTCCGACTTTGCAAACGGCTATTCTGTAGAAGTGGATCTGAAAGAGGGAACTTACCGGATTTTTCTCCGGAATAAGGCATAAAGATATTCCGCGAATAAGCTATGAAGATATTCCCATTAAGAAAAAGCTATACGGATATGCCTTTTAGGAGATAAAGATACTTTAGGAGATAAAGATACTTTTAGCAGATCAAGATAATAAAAAAAGTTAAATCAAAGTCACTATGCCAAGGAGGCTTTACTCCTCAAAGGCTTAGAAATAGCAAAGGAGAAAATTATGAAAAAAAGAACAAAAGCATTGCTCGCTTGGGCGGCAGTACTCACCATGGGAGTGAGTGTATTGGCTTCTTGCGGAAACAAGACAGCGTCCGGAGATTCTGCGCCTGCAGGGGAGAATAAGGCTGAAGGAAAGACCGCCTTATCTCTTGCCATCTGGGATGAGAAGCAGAGACCGATGATGGAGTCGTTAGTAGAAGCTTACGAAAAGGAACATCCGGATGTAACGGTAGAAGTACAGTTAACTCCCTATAAGGGCGGAGAGTATTGGACCAAGTTGGAAGCGGCTGCGACAGGCGGAAAGGCACCGGATGTATTCTGGTTAAATGTTCTCCATACAGACAGCTATGTAGACGGCGGTATCCTTGCAGACCTTACCGATGCAATTGCCAAGTCCGATATTAAGGACAATTTCCCGGAATCGCTTGTAAACAACTATGTAAGAGACGGAAAGAACTATGCCGTTCCAAAGGATTTTGATACCAATGCACTTTGGTACAATAAGGAAATCTTCGATAAGGCAGGCGTAAGCTATCCGACAAATGATATGACGTATGAAGATTTGGTGGCAAAGGCGGAGGAACTCAAGAAAGCGGGACTTCCTGACGGTGTATATCCTTTCGCGTGTCCTGTAGACTTCCAGACCTGGTACTATCAGACGGTTTTTGCAAACGGCGGTTGGATTCTCAGTGAAGACAAGAAGACTTCCGGATACGATGATCCGAAGACACAGGGCGGTATTCAGTGTTGGATTGATATGATTGACAAGGGACTTTCTCCCTCTTCCGCAGCTCTTTCCGAGACTTCTTCAGACGCTATGTTTGAGGGCGGACAGCTGGCTATGAACTTTGCTGGATCCTATATGGTTCCGGAATATGCAGGAAACGATACCATTAAGGATAAGATTGACTGCGTTGAACTTCCAAGCTTTAACGGCATTGAGACAAACTGCATCAACGGTTTAGGGCTATGCGGTGTATGAAGGAAGTAAAAATAAGGAAGCCGCTACTGACCTCGCTATTTGGCTGAGCAGCAAGGAAGCTATGGATATTCAGGGCAATGCAGGAGTAGTTATTTCTGCAAGAAATGAATCTCAGGAGCTTTTTGCCAAGTCCAGTGACAAGTATGATCTTTCCGTTTATACTGCTCATACCGATAAGGCTTATCCGCTTCCGGTATGTAAGAATGCAGCTGAGCTTTATGATATGGAGTCCAAGGCTTTACAGAAGGCATATAGCGGAGAAGAGAGTCTTGCTGATGCTTGTAAGGCATTGAAGGTGGAAGCGGACGCTTTCCTTGCAAAGAATCAATAAGATAAACGGGATATCGCAACTTTAGGGACGATACTTGTTAAGAATCAGACTATCCCGGGAGAATTACGCTTCCGGGATAGTTTCTTCTTATACTGAAGCTCTTGCAAAATACGGCAAGACTTTCAGCATTAAGATAGAAGGAGTAAGTATGAAGACAGAAGAGAAAAAGACAGGGCTGTCCTGGAAGGTAAAGGACTGGATTGCAGGCTATGTTTTTATTGCGCCGGTCACACTCGGTCTTTTGGTTTTTTACATCTGGCCCTTTGTCCAGAACTTTTGGTTCAGCTTTAATGATGTAAATAAGTTCAATGTGACGCATTTTATCGGACTCGAGAATTACAGACAGCTTTTTTCCGATAAGGAAGTATTTCAAACCTTCGGAAATACGCTGAAATATGTCGTAGTAACCGTACCGGTGGGCTTGTTTCTTTCTCTTGTGACTGCAGCTTTACTAAACTCGAAAATAAAGGGAAAGTCTCTTTATCGTACCTTCTATTTCCTTCCGTCCGTGACGATGGCTGCCGCTGTTGCCATGGTATGGAAATGGGTATTTAACGAGAAAATGGGGATTTTAAATGCGCTGATTACTTCTTTTGGCGGCCCGCGTATCGGCTGGCTTACAAATCCGAAGACGGCTATTTTTGTTGTCATGTTGGTCGGTCTTTGGATGAGCGTAGGCTACAATATGATTATTCTCCTTGCCGGAATGCAAGGCATTAACAAAAGCTATTATGAAGCGGCCGAGATTGACGGAGCGGGACCGCTGACTCGGTTTTTTAAGATTACCGTGCCTCTCCTCACCCCGACCATTTTCTTTGTCATGATTACCTCCATTATCAGCGGCTTTCAGGTCTTTGATGTGGTCTATATGATGGTTTTGAAATCGAATCCCGCCTATGAATCGACGCAGACGGTAGTCATGCTTTTCTATAGACAGGCCTTTGATTACGGTTATAAGGGATACGCCGCGGCCATTTCCATTTTGATTTTCGCGGTCATTATGCTGGTGACACTTGTGCAGTTCTCCGTGCAGAAGAAATGGGTAAATTATTAGAAAGGAGGAAGAAGTATGAAGCAGAAATTATCTTGGAAAAAAACTCTTTGTGCATCTAATCCTTATTGCCGGACTTGGTGTTACCATCTTCCCCTTTCTTTGGATGGTTTTGACTTCTTTTAAGACAAGCGGAGAAAGCAATGGCAATTCCACCAACCATTTTCCCGAAGAAATTCATTACGGAAGCCTATACGCAGATTGTAAGTTCGCTTCCCTTCGTGCGGATTTATCTGAATACGATTTTTTCTACCGTGGTGACAGTCCTTACCCAGCTTCTCTTTTTGCTCTATGGCGGGATATGCCTTTGCCAGAATAAAATTTCCTTCAGAAATGTCATTTTTATCCTGCTTCTTTCCGTACTCATGGTTCCGGGGCAGATTTTTCCTGATTCCGCAGTATCTGATTATCCAGAAGATGGGACTTTTGGATACGATTCCGGCACTTTTTATCCCGAATCTTTTCAGCGCCTTCGGTACCTTTTTGATGCGGCAGTTCTTTCTCTCGCTTCCGGAAGAATTGGAGGAGGCGGCCATTATTGATGGCTGTAGTCGCTATCAGATTTTTGGAAGAATCATGTTGCCGCTTGTGAAGCCCGGCCTTGTGACTTTAAGTATTTTTACCTTTAAGTTTGCTTGGAATGACTTTATGTGGCCTCTTATTGTGAACACCTCTCCGAAAAATATGATTTTAGGACCGGCTCTTTCCACTTTGCAGGGACAGTACACGACACAGTATCCTATGCAGATGGCAGGGGCGGTTATGGCGGTTATTCCCGTGATTCTCGTCTTTTTCATTTTCCAGAAGCAGTTTATTGAAGGGGTAGCACAGTCCGGAATTAAAGGATAAGAATTTTTTGAAAATGTTGAAAAGCGTAACCGGCTAACTTATTTTCTTGTCTTATAGAGTAGAATCATCGTTCGTGTAATTTTTTTTGGGAGGAAAATTATGAAAAGAAAGATTCGATACGGGAAAGTGCAAGTGGGAGCGGCAGTGTTGCTTTCTTCCTTACTCTTAAGTTCCTGTTCCGGCGCAAAGCAGACTGCTTACAATGATTCTGCAGCAAATTCCGTATATAAAGAAGAAGCGGAACTTAGCGGAGTGGGAGGAGAGCAGTCGGGACTGGCTAAATCATCCGGAGCAGAGGCGGAAAACGGTGAAAGGGGAACTTCTTCCGATTATGCAGAGGGAAACTTACAAAATGAGATTCCTACGAATGCTGTCGAGGAGACAGAGACCAATACCGATATGGCGGCTCTTTCCGAAAAAGAAGATTCGGACCGTAAATATAAGTCTTGCCGTTAAAAGTGTGGAAAAATGCCGCCAAAGAATTGAAGGACAAAGTTAAGACGCAGGGTGGCTATATTGAGTCGGAAGACTTTTCGACACTCAATGAGTGGGATGATACAAAAAGAATGAGCTTTACCATTCGGATTCCGAAGAACAATGTGGACGGCTTTTTGGAATTTTTAGATGGCGAGGGGAGAATCCTTTCCAAGTCGGAAAACTTGCAGGATATTCGTCTGCAATACAGAGATGCAAAGAACCACATCAAGGCCTTGGAGACGGAGCAGGACCGAATCCTGGCTCTTATGGAGAAGGCAGAGACGGTAGAACAGTTAATTGCTCTGGAAAGCAGACTAACGGATATTCGTTACCAGTTAGACTCCTACAATTCGGAAATTCTCGAGTATGACAATAAGGTGGATTTCAGTACGATTTATCTGGAATTACAAGGCACGGTGGATGATCAGCTAAACAGCAAGCCAAGCTACAGCTTTTTCGGATAAAGTAAAGAGATGGCTTTTTATAAAAAATATTTTTGCTATCCAACTTTTTCTTCTTGAACATTGCCGTATTTGCCGTGGTGTATATTCCGCAGATTATTCTTGTTCTTCTGGTAATTATGGCACTGCTTCTTTTTGAATAAGAAGTTAAATGCAAAGGCTAAGAAACAGAAAGATGCAAAGGGTTTTAAAGACGGAGGATTCTGTAAAGACGGAAGCGTCGGAAGAGTCGAAAGATCCAATCTCGACAAAGAGGATATGAAAAAGAACTAAAAAGAGCTGAAAAAAATAAGTCACCACGAAAAAGACCGATAAATCCGGCAAGCACCGGTTTATCGGTCTATTCAAAATTTTCTTTTGGGACTTTTTTTACAGCCCCTTTATTATTCTGCTTTTCCAACGGCAAGGCTCTGTAGAAGTCCGTTTTGCAATTCAAAAATCGCACTCTGATCCTTTGCTACAGCAGAGCGATTCGTTTCCTCTGCATGAGAGAGCTCCTCCCGAAGGATAGAAATATGCTTTGGGGCATCAATAGCGATGCGAACCCCGTCTGCAGCAGTTTCAATCACTGTAAGGCGGATGTTATCTCCTATTAAGATGCTTTCGTTCTTTTTTCTTCTAAGGATCAACATGGTTTTCCTTCACCTCTTTCTTCCACATCCCTGTGGAATCTTATCCTCTATACTGCAGCTTTTTCTGCTTGTAAGTGAGTAAAGCTGCCAAGTTTGTGCTTGTAGTCATAGCCACTGGATTCCAGTATGACCTGCATCCCCTTATGATTCTCCGGATTGATGACCAAAGGACACTTCAGATTTACGGTATTGCTTAAGTAATCGTCTTGTAAAATGCAAGTTACATAGTAGCTTAACTCCTCTGCGGTCTTTACACCAAGGTAGCTTAATTCTTCCTCGGTGAGGGAAGGAGTGTAATCAGGATCTAAAAGCAAAAGGATTGATGACTACGAAGGCAATATTCGGATCCTCCACGCCATGCAGGAGAAGAACGGTAGAGTCTTCTTCTTCGTTTAAACAGAGCGGAAGATAGTGTTGCACCTGACTGAAGCCGAAAAGCCCGTCAGAAAAGTGGAACAAATCCTTCTCCTCATAATCGATAACACCATAGTCCTTGGTTTGTAATTGCATATTTTCCTCCATTGAATAATAATGATAAGTCTACACTAGCTTACAATATCCATATTTTCCCCTTCTAAAGGTCTTTTGGGAAAGTAAACAAAATCTCCAGTGTACTCGAACTTTATTTCCGGCATCTGGGTCACGATGACCATTTCCATCGCAGGGAGATAAACAATCTCTCCCTGATGAACCCTCATCTCAAAGGCTCCCCGGTCCTGTAGATAGCCGGCACTTTTTTCATTTCGTAAAGCCTGAACCGTAGCTAAGGCTTCCATGCTCTTTGCAGCGGCGCATTGCGTAGTATCTGCGGTATGGAGATTCGGGGTAGCAGCCGTCTGCCTTGTAAGGGATAAAGCATTCGGATTTATCTCCATTCTGCGCATCCTGTGTACCAAAGCTCCGTAATTGACTTGACCGGAACTTCGATAGCAAAGGTTTACTGCACGCCGGTACCCGATATCGTGTGTTCCGGCAATTTGAGCTTCCATTGCACCCATTCGAAGCGCTCTCCCTCGTGCTTCGTCGAGTAAATCAGAGGGGACCAGCCTTCCGCCTATCGAGAGGTGGATGGCTCTAAAGTCGGTGGTACTTATTTTAATGACTTGTCCCATACACGCCTCCCTCTTAAAAAGTCCGGCTTAGTAACAGATGAACAGTAGAAAAATAAAGTCATTTGTTTAATACGGACTTCAAGGAATAAAAACAGCTCTTGGCTATTTCCATCCATAAAGAGAAGAACTCTTAACTTACAAGAGCGTCTTACTCCGTGTCGTGATGGTCAGGTAATTTTGAGAGATGACCAAATCATTTTATCTACCTACAAAGTCAAACAAGGATGCTTGCATGATATGCGCTCCTACCTTCATGGCTGCATTGTAACTGTATTGATAGGAATACATCTTTACTGCAGCATCATACTGGTCGATGGCCAGTTTAGCACTGTATTCATTCTGTAAGCTGTCCATGGTAAGATCGAGTCCCTTTTGTGTGGATTCCAAAGTGGCATACTTGATGCCCAGTACGCGGTAGGTATCGCTTACTCTGGATTCCGCATCATCATCTTGAAGGATGAAGTCGGATAAATCTTTATGGAAACGCTCTTTCGCGGTAGATACACCGGTATTGGTTTTTAGTGCATCAACATATTGATGTGAAGTAAGGATCGCTTTGGAAAGTAAGGCGATAGGAGAATTCATCAGAGAATCTTCTTCCTGGATAACTGCGCCTCCATTGCTTGCTCCCTTGATGCGATTGATGGCATCCGTATCACTGAGAGATTTTAAGGCATCGGAACTAAGACCGGTAATCATATTCAGTCCGCCGGTATAAGTATCAATCAGCGTACTGCGGTCCCGGAGAGAACCATAACCGGTGCTCATCTTGCCCTGCTCCCGCATAGCGGAAAGTATCCGCTTTAAAGTATCCGCTTCGCCCATGGGAGTTCCGTTTCCGTCTTTTCCGGAGAAATCATTTTTGTAGTGCGCTCCGTCAAAGCTGTATCGGATATTCATCTCGGTAGTCTGCGAGTCTCCCGGAAACTTATGCTTATAGGTTAAAGTAATGCTTGGGGGAGTACCGTCTAAATCCTCTTTTAAGGAGAAGGGTACGGTAGTCATATCGTTTCCGCCATAAACATAGAAGTTATCATACTGGGAGTTTAAGGTATTCACCATGGAATGTAATCTTTGAGTAAACTCCGACTCAAAGACACCTACTGTTCCGGGTATATTGTTATTTGGCTCATTTTTTAAGCGAATAACATTGGTATTCACTTCTCGCATACCGTCTTGAATGCTTAAAGCTCCTTTTTCCTGTTGAATCAAACGGTTTTTCACATCGTCGATTACAGATTTCTTGGCCTCCGCATCATTGTGCTGATTTTCAATTCTCTTTCCGGCGTAATAGGCAATCGGGTCTTCCTCGGCTTTCTCAAAGCGACGCCCGCTTCCTACTTGCTCCATGGCTCTGTTCAGCTTACTATGGAGGTCATTCACATGTTGTGCATAATCCTGATAATAGGTTCTTGCTGTTACTCTCATTTTATTTACTCCTCTATATCTACGAAGTCCATCCTTTCTCTACACTTGACTCCGTATAGCCGCTGTTCCTTTCTATCTGGCATCGCTTAGCAATAAAAGAGACAATGCCTCTTTTTCTGTCAAAATATATATCGTTCGAGTTTTTCAAAACTATAAGTAATTTCGGAAAGAACTCTGATGAAAATAGAGTGAAATAGAAAAAAGGGGAGAAATTTAGATATTTTTTCTTTTGAAAAAACATGCTACTATACTGCGTGTGGTAAAGGGACAGCTTTAATTCTTGGAAAGGGAATAAGATAAAGAGATGAAGAAAATATTGTTAATCGGAACCGGAGGAACCATTGCCTCCAAAGAAACGGGAGACGGATTAAGCCCCGGACTTGCCGCCGAGGAAATTGTGAATTATGTACCGGAGGTAAAAGACCTCTGTGAGATAGAAGTTTTCCAGCTTTGTAATATCGACTCGACGAATATGAACCCAAGGATTTGGACGGATTTGGCGCAGGCGATAAAAGAAAACTATGACCGCTATGACGGCTTTGTGGTGCTTCACGGCACGGATACCATGGCCTACAGCTCCGCGGCGCTTAGCTATATGATTCAACATTCCAGAAAGCCGATTGTCGTAACCGGTTCGCAGCAGCCCATAGAAAAAGAGGGGACGGATGCAAGAGTGAATTTACAGGGACAGTATTCTCTATGCGATGGATGAGTATTCGGAAAATGTAGTGCTTGTTTTTGACGGAAATGTCATTGCAGGCACGAGAGCGAAGAAGATGCAGGCTCGTTCCTTCAATGCCTTTCAAAGCGTAAATTTTCCCGTTCTTGCAAGAGTACAGGACGGGAGAATCATTCGTTATCTTCCCTATATTCCGGAGAGGGAGCCGGTTCGCTTTTTCCCGGAAATCAGTGATTCGGTCTGTGTGTTTAAGCTGATTCCCGGAACAAGACCGGAGCTTTTGTCTTATTTGTTTGAAAACTATGATTGCATCGTGATAGAAAGCTTCGGAGTAGGAGGAATTCCCGATGCCCTCTTGGATACCGTCTATCAGGAGATGAACAAGTGGAAAGAGACCGGAAAGGTCCTCGTCATGGCGACTCAGGTGATGAACGAAGGCTCCAATATGGAAATTTACCGTGTCGGACAGAAGGTGAAAAAAGATTTCCAGCTGATTGAAGCCTACGATATGACACTGGAAGCCGTTGTGACGAAGCTTATGGTGCTGCTTAAGCAATATGGAAGTTCCTACGAAGACTTGCAGAGGGCATTTTATAAAGAGGTGAATCACGACATCCTTTGCGCTGTATAGGAATCTCGAAAAGAGGAGCATAAAAGCTGTGAGTTTATTGCTTTACCATTTTGTTGCGGGGCAATCTGAGCCCGTCAGCACTTGCTGAAAGCAAGCATTGCGACGCTTGAAGCTTAGTGCTGCTACGTGGCGAGGTTAGCGAGAGCGTGCCCCGTAACAAAACGGTAAAGCATAAAATACTTTGGCTTCCTACCCCTTTATCGTTATATCCCTTCCAAAGCAGGGATGAAGGCATTCCTGTTTTACTTGCTTTCGTTTGTTCCTGTTCCGCCTTCCTTCTTATACAGTGCGGAAGGTTTCATACGGCTACGCACGGACTGGATAATCGGAACAAGGAAGATGGCCACGATTCCGCCGGCAAAGCCGTTGTTGTAGAGGTTTGTTCCATTGTAGACCGCTCCGACATTTAGAGCAACGGAAGAGTGAAGAAAGCCCGCCACCATTCCCCAGAGTATCCCGAACTCTCCCGTAATCGGTGCGAGAGTGGTAGATAGAATCAGGGTCAGGGTAGAGCTCGGATCGTTCAAGTCCCAGATTTTTAAGTAACTTGCAATAATGACTCCGACAAGCACCGGAAGAATATTTCGGATGTGTTTTCCGAGGGCACTGAAGCCGACCACACAGAAGATGGAGCCGATGGTCGGACCGTTAAAGTCTCCTCCTGTATAGTAGAGCAGGAGCGTCATGAGAAGACCGTTTACACCCATATTGAATATGGTAGGATAGTCTCCGTATTTTTTTAAGAAGTCCGGACCGCCCACTCCGCTTTCTTTCAGCATTTCGAAGTAGGAAGAAAGGGTTTCTCCCCGCCCGATGACGAGGGAGAGAAGAATGAGCGTTAAGAAAAGTGCAAGAAGACTGTGAAATCCGAAGAGTCTGTGTCCGGTATCCCAGAGCAGTCGGGACTCAATTTTGGCGCCAAAGGATTTCATAAGGGAGGTCACGATGGTGGCGATGATTCCGCAGGAAAAACCGACATTATAGAGAGAATATCCCATATGAGCGTGTTTGGTGTGAAGAGAAATCGGAACTAAAACATAACCGATGATAAGCCCCACTGAAACCGCAAGGAGCAGCTGCCAATGAAAAGGCAGAGTTTTCGTCAGCATGATTTGCGTGATAATGGGAGAGAGAGTGGTGCCGTAAAAACCGATATAGAGATACTTTTTTATCGGTACTCGGTGAACTTTTGCGTATAATACATAACCCATTAAGATAGACCAGATATTCAGAAGGTTTTTTCCGAAGAGAGAAAAACCGAACATAAGACAAGCTGCTACGATACAGCTCCCGTCAAAGTCGGACTTGGTAAAGCAGAGAATCCCGAGTGAAATGATGGCAAGGCAGCCGGCATTAAAAAAAGCGGCACCGACACCGCCGACCACAAAGTAGTCGGAAATCAGAATATCGGGCTCTCTGATAATATTTTCCACACCCTTAAGAACCTCTCCCGGTGCCTGCTGAGTAAGACTGATCAGCATAAAATAGAGGGGGACACAGCACATCAAAAGATAGCGTTCCCAGTTCGGTAAGTTGTGATGTAGTTTTTCTATATTTTTTTTTTTTTTTCACCTTTTCGTGCACCTTTTCCTGCACGGATTTATGAAAAAGCTGGAGTTTCATGCGTTACCTCTTCTTATCCTTAATGAGTATCACTCATATAGTATGTGAATTTTAAAAAGCTAAGCTTAAAAAGCTTACGTATCTCTTTCGGATTAATTATAAGAACAAAAAAATACTACAGTAGAGGATAAGAAAAAGCAAGACATAAAAAGTAAGAGAGTAAAAGAGGAGTCTCCGGTGAAGAAGACTCCTCTTTTAGGGGGATTGGATATATATCAAAATTTGAAAGAACGCTTGTTATCTTCCGATTGCCAGCAAGGTTTCCAAGGTATCATTTAAGGTAGTCATAAGTCTTGCGGCTGCATTGTAAGAGGACTGGAAGGTCATCATATTTGCCGCTTCTTCATCAAGACTGACTCCGGAAAGCTGGTCTCTGGAGGTATTCAGACCGTCTAAGACGGTCTTATTGATGGTATGCGCATTGTTGTTGGCATAGGAATCGGTAGCCAAAGTAGTGGATACATTGTTCATATAGTCCCCATAACTGGTTTTGGTATTGTTCATTTTCATCATGGGGCTAATCAACTGCTCAAGCATCTCCAAAACCGTATCGGTTGTATCCCCCTGATTGGTTAAGGTGGGACCGTTTCGGAAACCGTGGGTTCCGACATGCGTGGTTCCGTTTACCCAGCCTTTGGAGATTCCGATATTTGCTGCAGTCACATCATCCGGAATATTTCCTCCGGTCGGACCGGCTGTCTTATCTCTATTAATCAGTAAAACATGGTTCGGGTTTGTTGGATTCGGTGTTACAGTACCGTTATAGTCTGTATTTCCCTTCTTATTAACTGCATTCATATTTTTAGTAAAGGTTTCTGCAAGGAGATCCAACTTACCCATATAGAAGTCAAAGCTGTAGGATGTCATCTCGTTGCTTGCCTTTAAATCAGCTAAGTTGATTACGCCTCCTGCATGAGAGAGCTGACGAATATCACAGGAAGAAAGCATATCCAAGTTGGCCTGTACACTACCTGAAGCAAAGCGAACCTTAGAGGTATCCGTAGTAAAGCTGTCCGGTGTACCGACCCTCTTTTTGAAACCGGTAAACTTCAGCTGTGTATTTAAAGGATTGTCCTCCGAGTACGGTTGTGCGGGTAAGGCGGGGGTTGCAAGCTCCACTTTTCCTACATTGTAATGCCTTCCCGTAGCATCCTTTAAATCCGCATCAATAGAACCGTTTACCAAGGTGATTTTCTTTATTTCCGTATTGCCGCCCGTACTGTCCCGGTAAACAAGATTGACACGGATATCCTCCGGCCAATCGGAACGCCCCGTAACATTTCCTGCAGAATCGTAGTTATAAATACGATAGCGGGTAGTCGGCGGAGTTGCTGAAGTGTATTCCTCGGAAAAAGTCTCTACTTCAATAGGAATATACTTGGAAAGCTCATCCAAGCGCTTATTTCTCTCATCCATCAGTTCCAGTGAGGGATGTTTCATAAGCTGGTTCTTTTTGATTCTTCGGTTTAAGTCTCCGATTTCTTGTACTAAAGTATTTATTTTTTGAATGGCACCGTTTTCGGAGGTTCCGGTTCCATCTATTTTACGAAATTCGTTTTTTTCCGCCTGAATAATGCCCTCTGCGGCGGAATTTAAAAGCTGTGTCATAGCCTGGACTCTGCCCATGAATTCTCCTTCATAGACCGGGTCCTGTATCTTAGAGGGATCTTGCATGTTGAGAAGAGATTTTTGGATATCATCAAAGGAGGCGCGGAGACCGTTTATCTTTGTTTCATCTAAAAATCTGGACAACGCTTTTAAGGACTCTCCGAGTTCCTGAGAATAGGATGCCCTTCCATTTTGGGCACGATATTGCTTATCCAGGAATTGATCACGAAGTTGTCGCATTCCGTCCATTGCAACACCGTATCCCACATTCGTTTCATTCGAGTTGGTATAAAACGAAGTCGGATTTTTATAGTTGATGGACGATGTTTTCATATCCTGCCGTGTATAGCCTTCGGTGTTCATATTCGCAAGGTTATGTCCAACTACATCCAGTTTTTTCTGATTCATCCGCATTGCGGACAATGCCGTATCGAAGCCGGCAAAAGTCGCTCTTATCATAACTCCTCCTTGAAAAAGAGAAGCATCCTAAAAAGAATGCTTATACCCTTCTATCCCTAAATTTTTTCGCTTCGGTCTTTCCCTCGAGCTTTTGGGAAAGATCGATTAATCGTACCTGCATGATTCTATCGGCAGTTTCTTTCGACTGTATAAAGCGATGCAGATTCTTTTCCAGATTTTCGATGCTTTCCGCCCATTCTTCCTTCTCCTCATCCGGAGCTTTTTCCAAAATGGAAGGAAGAGAGGCGGGAACCAATCCCAGTTCTTTTTGTAATTTTTCCCGTTTCTTCTCTAAGCCCTTGAAACGGAGTAAAGTGGGCTGTGCCTCTGTCACCAATGCGTCAATTTTATCCTTTGCATTGTTTGAAGCGGATATACTTAGGGAATCTTCGAGGTCACAAAGAGAAGAGAGCAGAGCGGACAACTCCGTATAAACGGGGCGCAGCTCATCCCACTTTTTTTTACATTCAACAGTCATGATATTTTCTCCAATAAAAACTTTAGTCCTTATAGCCTAAGAGTTTTTCTGCAATGCGTCTTGCATTGGGGCGATAGGCACCGGATTGTACCTGCTGATGAAGCTCAGCCACTTTCTTGTCCGAGGCACCGACTCTGATGGAATCGGCAGTTGCCTTACTAAGGGCTGCTACAAAGCTTCTGTCATCGATTTTGTTTCCACCGGAAAGAGATAAGGTATCCGTATCCGGTTTTTTGGCCTTTTCAACCTGCACAGCGGGTTTCTTGGCTAAGGACGCCTGACGAGTCTGATAATCTACGCGGGTGTTAAAATCAGGTCTGATTGAAAAATTCATTTTTCCTCCTATAAACGGCGTTTTTCTCCTCTATTCTCACCGTTTTCTTTTGCAATTATTCTAGGCAAAGCATCCGCCCACTCCCTCGGGAAAGATTCTTGCACAGGGGAAATAGATGGGGTATACTTCCTTTAAAAGAAAAATTTTCATAGGAAATACCCTTCTACCCCTACTATATCGGCGAGAAATTTGTCGATATAAGTAATGTACAGTTGAAATACGAGATTAAATTTCGTTTTTTTATTAGAACAATTTTACACTTTGGGAGGGAAAATGGCAAACATTTTACAAGTAACATCTGCCCCCGTGACTCCGGATCCGTCAGTGCAACATGGTCGTGTGGCTCCGGATATGTCTGTTAAAAATCCGGTAAATCCATCTGTGGTTAACCGGGCAGATGGACAGGAGACAGGACAGACAGGAAGTTCCACGGGAGAAGGACGGTTTTCTGCGGTCGATTTCGAAGGAAATTACGCGGCCTTTTTGAGAGAGCTCACGGACAATGTGAACCTTCCGAAAGAGATGGAAACCGTACTTTTTGGGGAAGGCGCTGTGGCGCTAAGCCGAAATAAGGAAGAAATCAGTGAAGTTTTAAAAGAACTTTTTTCTTCGATGGAAATGGACAGTCCGGAAGAGTTAAAGGATTTTTTACAGAATCAACAGCAGGCACAGATTAAGTTTTCCGGGAATCTGTTTAACAATTTAAGGGGAATGTTACAAGGTAACATTTCTTCCTCTTTGCGTACCGCAATTTTGAACTTTGCAAAAAGCTATAACGACTACAGTTCGTCCGGACATTTTTTGGCACAATTGGAAACGATTGCGGGGGATATTGATAAACTGCTCTTACCTTCCTTCCAAGGGGAATTCGAGGATTTGATATCGCAGATGAATTTTAAAGGGGGCATGGGAGAGGATAAAGCGAATTCTTCCTTAATAAATGGTCAGATTATTCCTTTCTTATCCAACTATATTTCCCGCACCCATGATTACGGGGCTGTGCGTAATGCAGCAATTCTCTTTGTGCTTTATGCTGTAAAATACGAAAACGGATCGGAAGAACTTCTTGCAAAACAAAGAGGCACTATTGAATAATTCCGATTTTCGACTGCTCTTTAAGGGGAATCCGGAGGAAGCTTTCCAAGAGAGCTTAAAGAATCTGGAGATGAAAACAGGAAATAATTTTACAAAGCTCTTCAACCAATTTCTCCTTGCGGGAGCGGAGGGAAAGACGGGAACGGAAAATATTTCTCAGTTTCAAGATGTCTTAAGAGGGCTTTTACTGAATGAAAGTGTATATATGCCTTTGCAACATCTTGTTTTACCCTTCCGATACGGAGAGAAAGATGTGATGAGTGAGATGTGGGTGGATCAGGATGCGAAGGATATGAATGGAGGAAAGCTGACCAAGATGCTTTTAAAATTCAATATCCAGAACTTGGGAAGTTTTGAAATCATTTCCGGTATTACCGACATGAGAGTGGATATGAGCCTATTTATGCCGGAAGATCTGATGGAGAAGCAGAAGGATGTGGAAGGAGTTGTAAACACGATTTTACGGCAAAACGGTCTTTCTGTTGCGAATCTGGGAATATATCAAAAAACAAGAGATTTTAAATTGCAGGAAGTCTTCCCGGGACTTAAAGATGCGGAGAAGGGACTAAACGTAAGAATTTAGACAGCTTTTTTCCCTTTTAAATAGAGAAAAGACTGCCGATAGAATAAGCAGTGCGTAGGAGAAGGGAGACAATGGCGGATTTCAGTAAACTCATGGAGAGAAAAGCAGCGGCGCTGAAATATGACAGTGAGAAAAATGGTGCACCCATGATTGTTGCGGCAGGAATGGGGCACATGGCGGAAAAAATCACGGAAACTGCCATGAAAGCAGGCGTGCCGGTGTATGAGGATGACAGTTTGGCGTCCTTGCTTACCCAGATGAAGCTGGGGGCAGAAATTCCGGAAGAGCTTTTTCAGGCAATTGTAGAGATCTATATTTATTTTTTAGGCTTTACGGGAGATGCAGAAAAAGATAAGGAAGAACAAGAAAAAAGAAGAGAGGAAAGACGGATTAGAGAGCTCCAAAAGAACGAAGCAGGGCAGGAGGAACAGTCCGGACAAGAGAAAGAAACGAAGGTACGGGAAAGACTCTCTTCTTAAGGTTTGCCTAAGGACAGGCATAGAAGAGCGAGGTTTAAAATGAAGGAGCAGAGTATACGGAAGAGTTTTGTTCTCATAGTATGTCTTTTTTTTGTACTGTTTTTCCGGGAAAATGGTTTTGCGGCATCCTCTCCGATACGAAATATTCGTGTGAAAGTGCAATCCCGCTTGGAGCCCGGAGATAGTCCGGGAGATATCCGAATCGAGGGAGCGGAGGCAGAAGCGCATGAAGTTGTTGCCATGGCAAAAGGGAGTAACTTTACTATTACAAAGGCGGAATGGGGTAGCGGGAAAAAGTCCTATGTAACCGTAGGTGATGAGCTTAAGGTAGTGCTGGTGCTTACTCCCGTGGATGTTACAACGAACTTCTTTCAGGCCGCCTATCACTCCGGAACGTTCCATATAGAAGGCGGTTCTTACGTTTCCGCGAAACGAGAAGGAGATGATCTTCACCTTACTGTAAAACTGAAAGCGGTACAGGGAAGATACGATGCGCCTGTTTCCGTAGACTGGAATGCAAGAACACTCGGGCAGGTTTCCTGGACTCCCGGACAATCGGATTCACACAGCTACCAGGTTCAGCTTTTCCGAAACGGAAATCGTATTTTTGAGCTGGCAAGACTGAATGCAACACAATACAATTTTTACCCCTATATGACGAAGGCGGGAAACTATACGGTACGGGTAAAAACGATTCTGAAAAATGACAAAGAAAAAAATTATGCAGGAAGCAGTACATACAGCGAGTCCTCTGAGCTGGTAATTGACGATAGAGATGTATCGGATGGAAAAGGAAGAGTCGGAGACAAGGTTGTCAGCGGAACAGAAAAGAAGGTCGGTTGGGATAAGGATGGAAATGAATATGTCTATCGCTTACCAAGCGGAGCACTTCTTACCGGCTGGGGACATATCGGCGGCTACTGGTATTATTTTCGACCGGACGGGAAAATGGCAAAAAGATGGGAGAATGTAAACGGAAAGTGGTATTTCTTCCATGAAAACGGAGACATGGCTGTCGGATGGATTAAAGACAATAACAACTGGTATTACCTTGTTCCGGATAACGAAGCCGTAAACGGACTGGTTTCCGGAGAGATGCTTGGGCAGGGCTGGCACATCATAAGCGGCAGATACTATTACATGGAAGAAAGCGGCAGAATGCATAAAGGCTGGCTACTTGATCAGGGGAGATGGTATTACTTAAATGAGCTGGAGAATTCCTTGGAAGGGGTGATGTTCAGCGGTTTTATGGTACGGAATGAGAAGACCTATTATTTGAACAGTAACGGAGCTATGGAAACGGGCTGGGTCTCCATAGACGGAAACTGGTATTATTTTCAGAAAGACAGCGGGGAAATGCTTAGGAATACCTGGGTAGACGGTTTCCCCTTAAATGCGGACGGTATATTAGATGAAAACAGCTTTAGGCGATAGATAGAGAAGGAAATAAGCCCTTCTTATCCGCTGAACTTGCTTATAGTTTTTTCCCTTTCGTCGATGTAAAGAAGAAGGAAACGAAAGAGATACGGCTCTTTTAGACAAGCTGAATGAGCCGTGCTAAAAGGCAAGGGACCTGCCGGATAATGAAGGAGAAGGATATGAAAAAGGGGAAGAAGAAGGCTTTAGGAACGTGGGAACTTCGGGTTTTGGAGTTTACGGAAAAGCTGATTCTGCTTCTCCTTTTAATTTGGCTCATTTTAATTCCTTTCAGTAACAATGCAAGGGCGGCAGAATCGACGGTCATTGAGACGATTAAAGTCAATTTTGCAAGTCGGTTTGGAGATCAGGAGGAAATCGTTCCCCCTGATGTTACTGTCTCTGACAACGATGTCGAGATTTCGGATGTGCATTACCGAAAGGACTATGATTACTGGGTTCCGGGGCAGAAGGTAAGAGTGGAAATCCTTTTGCATGCAAAAGAGGGAAAGGTATTTTCCGCTGTGATTAACCGCTCCAAAGTAGGAGTCAGCGGTGCAAATTTCGTAGAAGCAAAGCTCATAAAAGGGAATGATCTGTTGGTCAAGGCGGATTATATCCCGATGATGGTTCTTGGTAATGTAAGCTATGCAGCTTGGAATGGTGCACACTCGATGGGTATCTGGGATAAAGTTCGTTTTGCACCATCCTATACGGTAGCACTCTATGGAGACAATAAGCTGGTACAGGAATTTAAAGGGGTCAAAACCAGTTTTTTTGACTTCGGAAAATATATGAAGGACAAGAGGAAAACCTATTACTACGAAGTCAAGGCAGCACCTCTTACGGAAGAGCAGAAGAAATATTTAAAAGAAGGACAATATGTTATAGCCACAACGGATGAGGTGCAGGAGCCTGCGGGGAGCGGCCCTGAACTTGAACCGGAGCAAAGCATTGAAGACTATCTAAGCGAAGGAAATGGAGTAGAGCCCAATTCCTGGCGCTATGTGGGAAGACGCTGGTACTTTTTGGATGCATCCTGTCGATCAAGAAAGGCTGGCTGGAAAGAAGCGGAGAATGGTTTTTCTTAAATCCGAAGAGCGGTGCAATGGAGACCGGTCTCGTAGAGACAGGAAAAGATAAATTTGCTTACTTCCGGGATGACGGAGTGATGCTAAGCAATACTTGGGTGCATTACGGACCGGATGTATGGTATCTCTTCGGGCAGGACGGATACATGATAAACGGTTGGTGGAAGAACAGCCGGGGAGATTGGTTTTACTTGAATCCCGATTTCAAAGGAAGGATGCATATCGGTTGGTTAAAATATAAAGAAGACTGGTACTACCTTGATAAAAACGGAGCCATGCTAAGAGGCTTCCAGAATATCAACGGAAAAACCTATTTCTTTGTCGAAGACGGGAAAATGCTTAGCAATACCGATGTGGAAGGAAGACATTTAGGAGCCGACGGAGCCGCAACATAGGACAGCGGCGTCGATTTCATGATTTTTTTGTTTGATTTTAGTGATGAAAGCCGCTTATCTTTGCGGCAAATTCTGTCGATACAATTGTAATTCGTTTGGAATACTAGGAGAAGGAGTTATTAAGATGGATTTATTTCCTTTACAAAGTGGACTACAGGGAGTGGTAAGGGGAGTGCAGAACAATCCGATACAGGGTCTGTCCCAAGCCGGGGACGCGCTGTCTTTTCGGAATGTCCTTTCCACTACGGTGAGAGGGGGAAGCCTGCAGGGAACGAATGCGTTTACCAAAGCGAGTGCTCTTCCGGGAAGGGCTGCACAATATGAGTCTATCTTCGACGAAGCGAGTCGGACCTACGGGGTATCGAAGTCGCTTCTTCTTGCCGTAGCAAAACAGGAATCGAATTTCAACCCGAATTCGGTTTCTCATGCTGGAGCGCAGGGAATCATGCAGCTTATGCCCGGTACGGCAAAGACGCTGGGCGTAAAGAATGCCTTTGATCCTTATGAAAATATCATGGGAGGAGCAAAGCTTCTTCGGGACAATATCAAGAGCTTCGGTTCTGTTCCGCTTGCCCTTGCCGCATACAATGCCGGTCCCGGTGCAGTGAAGAAGTATGGCGGTGTACCGCCTTATAAAGAGACACAGGACTATGTCAGAAAGATCATGGCAGACCTGGGAGACAATGCCTATCAGGCAAAAAGCCATTTTAATTATAAGGGAGATCAGGGAGGAAGCAGTTCAGCTTATTCCGAAAGCAACTTGGGACTCGGAGGAGGGAATGGAATTTTCGGAAACAATTCGCTCTTGTCGTTCTTAGGTTCCTCCGGAGGAAATTCACTTCTTCTTTCCGGTGTGATGCAGTCTCTTCTTACGCAGAGTCTGCTACAGGGAAGACAAAGAGAAGCGGCAGCAGGGGATGGAGACAATTCTACCGTGACCTTGGACAGGCAGAGTTTTCAGAGCTTGGTATCGTTATTACAGATTCAGATGATGATGCCTTCCCGAATAGGTGAAACGGGAGAACGGATATAAAGCAGAGGAAAAAGGAGAACTCCTCTTTTTGAAATTAAGAAAGGAAGGAGCAGACTATGGTTTTACGGGACTGTAAAAAGGGAATGGTGCACTGGCCGGAGGGAGATAGAAATATTCCCGTACTGGTAGAAAAAAATGACGAGGAAATCATTCTTTATTTTAAGGGATATAAGTTTGAAGATAGACGCTTTATATCGGAGATAGACTTTTATGACCTGCAAAAGGGCATGATCGTAACACTCTCCGAAGTTCTTATGCGGAAAAATCCGGCATTTCCGGAAAGTCCCTATCCTTGGATTGGAGTTTGCGAGGTACAGGAGGTTCTCCGTATCGTGCAAAGACAGAACGACGTCCGTGTATCTGTTGCGATGGAGCTTCCCTTTGTGAAAGAGACAGAGCCGGATGCAGAGGATGGCGAAACGGAGGAACTCCACTTCTTCGGCGTTATCCGAAACCTAAGTGCCGGCGGTATCTTTATGGAAAGTTCGGAACCTTTGAAAGAAGATGATATTGTACGCTTCCGCTATCGCTTTTGATAAAAGAAGACCGGGAATTAAAAGCTTGTGGTGGTTTTGGATGAAAGCTGCCGAAAATGGAAACTTCGGCTACGGGCTTCGTTTTCTCCGGATGAGCCTCGGGATGGAATCGGAAGTCCGGAATCATGTATTCAAACTGATTTCCGAAAATGCGAAGAAGAAGTAGGGGAAGGATACCGCTATATCTGTAGTTCAAGTTTTAACTTTTGTGAGGGAGAACAAAGTGAAACTTTCTTTAACAATGATTATCAAAAATGAAAGCCGTTGCATAGAGCGTTGCTTGAAGGCAATTATACCTTATGTAGACATGGTAGTGCTCTGTGACACAGGTTCTACGGATGGAACCCTGGAAATTTGCAAGGCGTGGGAGGATAGGAAGTTCTTCCATGTTTTTTCTATTCCCTGGGAGAAGGATTTTTTCAAAGGTGAGAAAAACAATAAATTGTCCAACGAGATAAGGAAAAATAAAGGAGTAAGATGGAATTTACAAGAGAGTTTTTCTATGATGAAGTACGAGATGGGTTTTTATATTCCGGGGATAGTTAAAAGATTGTGGGGGGCCGGACTTACAATTTTATCCGAGATTGATAGGATTTGTAAAAAATATAATATTCCTTATTATGCAGATGGCGGAACACTTCTTGGAGCAGTGCGAGACGGTCAATTTATCCCTTGGGATGATGATATAGATATTATTATGAGAAGGGAAGATTTTAAGAGATTCAGCCTGTTTGCCAAGAAAGAACTGCCTGCAGAATTGGACTTTGAATCCTTGGAGTTAAACGCAGAGTATTCTACCTTACGGCATGTCTAGGGAAAAAGATACGGATTTTCGACCGGAATTACTTAGAAAATATCAAGAGTATCCCTATCCGGAAACAATAGATATTTTTATCTTGGATGAACTTGCTCGGAATCCTGAAGATGAAGAGTTTAGAGAAAAAGTCTTAAAAATGTTGGTGGGAATTCTCAAATACGATGAAAAATATGGAAAAACGGAACAACTGCTGGAAGAGTTGGAAGAGATAGAAGACGTATTGAAAATCCGTTTTGATAGGGAGAAATCACTAAAGGCACAATTGTTCCATGTTATGGATAGGGTATGTCAGGAGTTTAATGGTACAGGAAGTAATATGCTTGCTATAGTCCCTTGGACTGCTTATTTGGGCCTATATAGCTATCCTCGATCTGCCTTTGAAAAAAAGCGATTGATTCCCTTTTGTAATACTGAAGTTCCGGGCTCCGATAGGGTATGATACGGTACTTCGTGCTGAATATGGAGATTATCATAAAAAGGTAAAAGCCGGAGGCATACATGCCTATCCTTGTTTTAAGACTTATGAGGATGAGCTCAGAGAGAAACTTAAGGAAGGGTGGATTTTTAATTATCACTTTTCAGAAGAAGATTTGGAGCACCCCGTTGTAGAGAATTTCCGAAATCTTATCATAAGGACAGTAGAAGAGTTTATCGGTCTTCATAAGGAACTCTTTTTATCATTATACAAAAAGAGATATTCCAGGCTGTCTTTCGGATATTTCCAATCTGCAGGAACAGGCCATTGTGTTGGGAAAGGCGATAGAGCGGAAAAAAGGAGAACAAGCCGTTTCCATTTCCATCATAGAGCAATATTGTGAAGCACTATATCAGGCTTATATGGCATTGAGTGAAGTATTGCCTATGGAAGATTTATTTCTTTTATCCGCTACAGTACATAAGGAATTAAAGCAAAAATTGAAAAAACCGGGATATTACTTAAAGAAATTGCGCTCCGCTTTAGAAAAGGACTTCAAGAGACAGGTGGTGTTTCTTCCGCATAGTGCCAAGCATTTTGAAAGCCTTCGCCCTTTAGTGGATGCGCTTTCTACAGGCAGGGGATACGGAATGTAAGATTATTCCGATTCCCTACTATGATCGGTATGGAGACGGAAGCTTGAAAGAGATGCACTATGAAGGGGATGACTTCCCCAAGGAATATGAAATCACAGACTATAGAAACTACAACTTTGCAACAGAGCTTCCGGATTGTATCGTAATCAATTCGCCCTATGATCAGTTTAACCAGGTGTGGGCGGTGCATTCCGCTTTTTATAGTCAGGGAAATGAAAAAGTATACGAATAAGCTGGTGTATATTCCCTGGTTTGTAACCGACGAAATCAATCCGAAGGACGAAGAAGACGGAAAATCCTTTTACAATATGAAATTCTATGTGGAAGTGCCCGGCATTTTTCATTCCGACTTAAGCATTGTGCAGTCGGAAGGAATGAAGAAAGCCTATCTTTCCAAGATATCCAAGTTTGCAGGAACAGCAGTTAGAAAAAGGATGAGCAAGAAGATCAGCTGAGCAGGTTCCTGTCTTTTGGGAGAAAAAGAGGGACAAGGGACGAAGGAATTGGTAGAACGCTTTAGAAGATTCTTATTTAAGGCATAGTGCAGAGAAGCGAGATAAATTTTGGATTTAATGAGGATAGACGGATAGAAAAGAGAAGGAAGAGTATGAAGCTGGAGAAAGAATTTTTTTATGATGAAGTACGGGATGGATTTTATATTCCCGGAATAATGAAAAGAGCGTGGAATGCAGAACTTATGATTCTCTCAGAGGTGGATAGAATCTGTAAGAAATATGATATTAACTACTACGCCTTTGGAGGGACTTTGATTGGGGCAGTGAGGGATAAACAGTTTATTCCTTGGGATGACGACATAGATATCTGTATGAAGAGGGAGGACTTTCAGCGCTTCTGCTGGGTTGTTAAGGAGGAATTGCCGGAAGAATTGGAATTTCATTCCGTTGGATTCGATAAAGACCATACGAATTTTGTCTCAGCTGTGGCGAAAAAAAATATGAGTTTTCAATCTGCCATGCTTAGAAAATATCAAGAGTACCTTTATGTAGTTACGCTGGATATTTTTGTTTTAGATGAGCTGTCAAAAAATCCTGAAGATGAAGAGTATAGAAAAATTCTATTCAAGATGTTTGCGGGGATTTATGGAATTATAAAAAAGAGAAAGAAGAGCAAATTACTTTGGAGAGAATTAACGGAGATAGAAAGTTTATTGAAGATTCAATTGGATAGAGAAAGACCACTAGAACCGCAATTATATTTTATTCTGAATCAGATATTTCAAGAATTTAATGGTGGAGGCGGGACTTTGCTCTTATGGGAACGTATGCATTTGAAGGAAGACTCAGGTATCCTCGCTCTGCCTTTGAAAAAGCAATTGGATTCCGTTTTGTAATACTGTAGTTCCGGCTCCGATAGGGTATGATACAGTACTTCGAGAAGAATATGGAGATTACCATAAAAAGGTAAAAGCCGGGGGAGAACATACATACCCTTCTTTTAAAGGCTATGAGGATATGATCAGAGAGGAACTTAAGGAAGAGTGGATTTTTACTTATCACTTTTCAGAAGAAGATTTGCTTCGCCCTAAAATAGAGAATCTTAGAGACATTGTGATGCACATGGAAGAAGCCCTTGCAGTCTCTCAGAAAGAGCTTTTTAAAGAGTATGAAAGAGGAGAGATTCAGGCTTGTTTACAGCGACTTTCCAAGGCACAGGAAGATGCAATTGCTTTTGGAGATGCCATTGAGCGGAAAAAGGGAGAGGGAAGCGAATCAGTTTCTGTTTTGGAAAAGTATTGTGAAGCACTGTATCAGGCTTATATGGCATTGAGTGAACTATTGCCTATGGAAGATTTATCTATTTTATCCGCTACAGTACATAAGGAATTAAAGCAAAAATTGAAAAAACCGGGATATTACTTAAAGAAATTGCGCTCCGCTTTAGAAAAGGACTTCAAGAGACAGGTGGTGTTTCTTCCGCATAGTGCCAAGCATTTTGAAAGCCTTCGCCCTTTAGTGGATGCGCTTCTACAGGCGGGGGATACGGAATGTAAGATTATTCCGATTCCCTACTATGATCGGTATGGAGACGGAAGTCCGAAAGAAATGCACTATGAGGGAGAGGACTTCCCCAAAGAATATGAAATCACAGATTATAGGAACTACAACTTTGCAACAGAGCTTCCGGATTGTATCGTAATCAATTCTCCCTACGATCAGCTCAACCAAGTGTGGACGGTGGAACCCGCTTTTTATAGTCGGGAAATGAAAAAGTATACAAATAAGCTGGTGTATATTCCCTGGTTTGTAACCGACGAAATTAATCCGAAGGACGAAGCAGACGGAAAAGCCTTTTACAATATGAAATACTATGTGGAAGTGCCCGGCATTTTTCATTCCGACTTAAGCATTGTGCAGTCGGAAGGAATGAAGAAAGCCTATCTTTCCAAGATATCCAAGTTTGCGGGAACAGCAGTTAGAAAAAGGATGAGCAAGAAGATCAGCGGAGCAGGTTCCTGTCTTTTAGGAGAAAAAGAAGGAGAGGGAAGCAAGGAAGTAATAAAGTGCTTTAGAAAGTTTTTACTAAAAGCTTAATGAGGCATGAGAATAGCCGGGTCTTGCAAAACAGATAGGATAGAAAGAATAGGGAAAAAATGATGAATAGAGAAAGAGAATTTTTCTATGATGAAGTAAGAGAGGTTTCTACATCCCCGGAATAATGAAAAAGGGCTTGATGCCAATCTTACTATACTCTCTGGAAATTGACAGAATCTGTAAAAATATGAGATTCCTTATTATGCAGCTGGTGGCACCCTCCTTGGAGCAGTACGGGATGGGCAATTTATCCCTGGGATGATGATATAGATATTCTGATGCTGAGAAAGGATTTCAATCACTTTGTTGAAATTGTAGAAAAGGAACTACCCAAAGATATGCAATTTTTCGATGTCCGAAAATAAAGGGCATTATGGTTTTATTTCAGGAGTCTGTAAAAACAGGATAGGATTTGAAACGGAATTACTCCGAAATTATGAGGAGTTTCCATATTTTTCAACAGTAGATATCTTTATTTTAGATGACTTTCCCGAAGACCCTCAAGAGGAAGAAGACTGGAAACAGCTTATCCTTATGCTTGGAAAAATATTGCAAACAATACAAAATAAAAAAGACGACAAGCAAATTATGAAATTGCTGGATCAGGCAGAGGCAGTTTTGAATTTTCATTTTGACAGAACTGGCAACCTCGAGCATCAGTTATATTTGTTGGTGGATACTGTTTTTCAAAGTTTTAATAATGGGGGGGGAGATAAGATTGGCTGTGCTTTTTATCATTTTTTTAATTCACATATGCTTTTTCATAAGTCTTCCTATGAAAAGAGTATAAGAGTTCCTTTTGTAATATACAAATCCCTATTCCGGAAGGGTATGATGCAGTACTTCGAGAAGAATATGGAGATTATCATAGGATAGTAAAAGGAGGGGGGCACGATTATCCGGGATATAAAGAATCAGAGGATAAAATCAAAGAAACTTTTCGAGATAAATGGAATTTTGATTATTACTTTAAGGAAGAAGATTTGCTTCGCCCTAAAATAGAGAATTTTAGAGATATTGTGATACACATGGTGGAAGCCCTTGCAGTCTCTCAGAAAGAGCTTTTTGAAGAGTATGAAAGAGGAGAGATTCAGGCCTGTTTACAGCGGCTTTCCAAGGCACAGGAAGATGCAATTGCTTTTGGAGATGCCATTGAGCAGAAAAAGGGAGAGGGAAGCGAATCAGTTTCTGTCTTGGAAAAGTATTGTGAAGCACTGTATCAGGCTTATATGGCATTGCGTGAACTATTGCCTATGGAAGATTTATCTATTTTATCCGCCACAGTACATAAGGAATTAAAGCAAAAATTGAAAAAACCGGGATATTACTTAAAGAAACTGCGTTCCGCTTTAGAAAAGGACTTCAAGAGACAGGTGGTGTTTCTGCCGCATAGTGCAAAGCATTTTGAAAGCCTTCGCCCCTTAGTGGATGCGCTTCTAGAGACGGGAGATACGGAATGTAAGATTATTCCGATTCCCTACTATGATCGGTATGGAGACGGAAGCTTGAAAGAAATGCACTATGAGGGAGAGGACTTCCCTAAGGAATATGAAATTACAGATTATAGGAACTACAACTTTGAAGTAGAGCTTCCGGACTGTATCGTAATCAATTCTCCCTACGATCAGTTCAATCAAGTGTGGACAGTGGAACCCACTTTTTATTGTCAAGAAATGAAAAAGTATACGAACAAGCTGGTGTATATTCCCTGGTTTGTAACCGACGAAATCAATCCGAAGGACAAAGAAGACGGAAACGCCTTTTACAATATGAAATACTATGTGGAAGTGCCCGGTATTTTTCATTCCGACTTAAGCATTGTGCAGTCGGAAGGAATGAAGAAAACTTATCTTGCAAAGATAGAGGAGTTTGCAGGGAAAGATGTCGCAAAGAAGATGGAAAAAAAGATAGCCGGAGCAGGTTCCTGTCTCCTAGGAGAGAAAGAGGGGCAGGGGATTCAGAACGTGGTGGACTGCTTTAGGAGCTTTTTATTAAAAGCGTAAAATACAGAATAATTAGGATGAAGTTTCATCTAAAAAGAGATACGGAATAAAAAAAGGAGAGATATGACATTCGAAAGAGAGTTTTTTTATGACGAAGTACAGGGATGGCTTTTATATTTCCGGGATCATCAAGAGATTTTGGGCGTATGAACTGACAATTTTATCCGAGATTGACAGAATCTGTAAAAAATATAATATTCCGTATTATGCTGATGGAGGAACTCTACTGGGCGCAGTCAGGGATGGTCAATTTATTGCTCGGGATGATGATATCGATATCATGATGCTACGAAAGGACTATAATCGATTTGCGCAGATTGCCCAAAAAGGAACTTCCGGAAGAACTTTCCTTTAATTCTTTAGAGGTGAATAAAGACTGCGAAGAATTGGCGGCTTCAGTGGGGAAGCAAGTTGTTGGATTTGGTGCCGAATTACTTAGAAAATATCACGAATATCCTTATGCAGGATCAGTGGATATTTTTATTGTAGATGAACTGGAAAAAGATTCGGAATTGGAAGAGCATAGAAGTTTAGTACTGAAAAGAATATTATTCCTTATTGAAGCGATTGAGAAAACACGGGAAAAGCAAAGCGGTTTTGAAAGAAATAAATGAAATAGAAAAAATACTGAAAGATTCAGGTCGATCGAAGAACTGCATTAAAGCCACAATCACGCCGCGTAATGGATAAAATATTTCAGGAGTTCAATGGACGAGAAGGGGGACCAACTTGCTATCATGCAGTTTTTATGCATTTTTGGGGACTTGTAAATACCCTCGTTCCGCTTTTTGGACAAAAAGCAAATGGAATCCATTTTTGCGGTATGCAGCTTCCGATTCCGAAAGATTATGATGCAGTGCTCCAGTGCCGAGTATGGGGACTATCACAAGAAAAGTAAAGGGTGGGGGTGACATGGCTACCCTTGCTTAAAGAAATATGAGAATAAATTGAAAACTTTGATGAAGGGAGCATGGGACCCTGACTACCACTTTTTCTGAGGAAGATTTTAGTTCGTCCTAAAATACAGAATTTTAGAGATATAGCTATTTCTATGGCGGAAACTTTTAAGCATTCATATAAACAATTTTTGAAGATTGCCTAAAAGGGGATATCTCCACTTGTATTTCAAGGCTTTCCCGGATGCAGGAAGAAGCGATTGCTTTTGGAACTGCGATAGAACAGAAAAAGGGAGAGGGTACGGAGTCGGTTAGAGTATTGGAAGAGTATTGTGATGCTCTTTATCAGGCTTATAACGCTTTAAGCGATTTAACGGCTCTTAAAGAAGACGGAATAGAAAAGCAAAAACAGACAGAAGAAATCTGTAGATCTACAGATATTTCTTCCGGCTTGCAAAAAGAATTGGAAAAAATTGCAAATACCCTTTTGTATTATCCGGAAAAATTGCAAACTGCTTTGAAAAAAGACTTTAAAAGGCAGGTGGTCTTTCTTCCGCATACTGTGAAGTATTTTGAGAGCATAAGACCTTTAGTGGATGCCCTTCTTAAGGCGGAGGATATGGAGTGCAAGATTATTCCGATACCTTACTATGATAAGTATGGAGATGGAAGCCCGAAGGAACTGCACTATGAGGGAGATGCTTTCCCAAAAGAATACAAAATTATTGACTACAGAACGTATGATTTTGTGAGTGAACTCCCGGATTGTATTGTTATAAATTCCTCTTACGATGAATTTAATCAGGTATGGTCCGTTACGCCTTCGTTTTATAGCAAGGAGATGAAAAAGTATACGAATAAGCTTGTCTATATCCCCTGGTTTGTGACAGATGAGATTAATCCCCATGCTAAGGAAGATGAGAAAGCTTTTATTAATATGGAATATTATGTAACGGTTCCGGGGCTTTTTCACTCGGATTTAACGATTGTGCAATCGGAGGAATGAAAAAAGCTTATCTTGCAAAGATAGAAGAGTTTGCAGGAAAGATGTCGCAAAGAAGATGGAAAAAAAGATAGCCGGAGCAGGTTCCTGTCTCCTGGGAGAGAAAGAGGGACAGGGGGTTCAGAATGTGGTGGACTGCTTTAGGCTATTTTTAGAAAAATAAAGGAAAGAAGTATTGGCTGGTAAATAAGCTTATATAGGATTACCAAAAAGCACAGATGGAAAATTCTTTTCGAATCCGGATTTTTACCATGGAGGAAATTTTTATATGGATTACAGGAAACGATATTGTACACTCTCGAGGATTTTTTGGATAATACGCCACTTTCTTTACCGTTTGACCAAGAGTTTTCTCATGGCAAAGTAAGAGAAATTACTGAAAATATAGGGAATACGGGCGAAAAGGTCTATCATTATTTACAAGAAGGAGTATGGTATGGAATTCGAAAGAGAATTTTTATGATGAGGTACAGGATGGCTTCTATATACCGGGAATCATGAAGAGAGCGTGGGGAGCCGGACTGACTATCCTGTCTGAGATTGATAGAATCTGTAATCAATACGATATTCCATATTATGCAGATGGAGGCACTCTTCTGGGGGCGGTTCGAAATGGGCAGTTTATTCCTTGGGACGATGATATCGATATTATGATGCTTCGTAAAGATTACGATAAATTTAAAGAGGTTCTAAAGGATGAACTTGCAAAAGAATTATCTTTATATACCTTAGAAACACAGGACAATCATTATAGTTTTTTTACAACGCTATCAACACATGATGTGGATGTTCATTCGGGATTACTTGAAAGTACCGGGAATACCCGTTTATTGCATCAGTGGATATTTTTTGTTATAGATGAACTTTCCAAGAAGCCTGAGGAGGAAGAAAGAAGAAAAAGAGTGTTGATGGGATTTCTTGCCATTTTAAACAGGTTAAAGAAAAATCCTGAAAAAGATGATACGTTTCATGAAGAACTTAAAAAGTTGGAAAATCTGATTTCTGTGCATTTTGACAGGGACTTGCCTTTAGAAAGACAATTATATAGAGAGATTTAGAAAGAATTGATTCAATACAATGGAAAAGGTGGCGAACGATTTGCCTGTATCCCCTGGTATATTCTTCATGAAGACTGTTCGTATCCCAAAACGGCTTTTGATAAAAGAAAAAGAATCCCTTTCTATACTGCATCTCTTCCCGTCCCGGAAGACTATGATGCAGTACTTCGTGCAGAATACGGAGATTATCATAGAAAGGTTAAAGCAGGAGGAGCGCATAACTATCCCTATTTTAAGAAATTTAATACTATGCTTCAAAAAGATTTTAAAGACAGATGGATGCCGGAGTATTCCTTTTCAGAGGAAGATTTACGAAGACCGCAGATTCAAAACTTTAGAGACTTGGCTATGCTTACAGTAGAGTCTTTTTGCTCTGCACAAAAAGAATTAATGGTAGCCATAGAAAATAGAGAGTTTCAAGATGTCTTTCAAAACTTGCTACGATGCAGGAAGAAGCTATTACCTTCGGCAATGCCATAGAGCAGAAAAAAGGGGAAGGCACGAAGTCGGTTTCTGTGATAGAAGAGTATTGCGAAGCCTTATTCGAGCTTTATCAGAGTATATCCGAGCAAGGCGTGAGAGCTGATTTTTCGAAAGTTCCAGCTCTTGAAGTGAAAGCGCTTAAAAAAGAGAGAAAAAAAATTCAAACTTGTCTTGAAAATTTAGAAGTTGCAGTGCAGAAAGACTTTAAAAAGCAAGTTGTCTTTCTGCTGACATAGCGCAAAGCACTTTGCAAGTCTTCGTCCTTTGGTGGATGCTTTGTTAGAGGAGGAAGAGGTAGAGTGTAAGATTATTCCGATTCCCTATTATGACAAATGCGGGGACGGAAGACTGAAAGAAATACACTACGAAGGAGAGGATTTTCCAAAGGGATATGAAATTGTAGATTACAACTGTTATGATTTTTCAATAGAACTTCCGGACTGTATCGTGATCAATTCTCCTTATGATGAATTTAATCCGGTGTGGACCGTGGATTCAGCATTTTTATAGCAGAGAGATGAAAAATATACGAAGAAGCTGGTATACATTCCCTCGGTTTGTAACGGATGAAATTGATCCGAAGAATGAAGAGGACGGAAAAAGCCTTTACCAATATGGAATATTATGTAACGGTGCCGGGACTCTTTCATTCGGACTTCACGATTGTGCAATCGGAAGGGATGAAGAAAGCCTATCTTGCAAAGATAGAGGAGTTTGCAGGGAAAGATATTTCAAAAAATGGAAAAAGATATCCGGAGCAGGTTCCTGTCTTTTTAGGAGATAAGGAAGGACAGGGAATTAAGGAAGTGGTAAAAGAATTTAAGAATTTTTTTATAATAAATATCATAAAAATATATTTTTCCATCCGAGAGCTTTGCGGTAGAATAGACTGTGAATTTTTGTTTTATCGGCTTATCTTTATAGTTGCTCTTGAAAGGGGTCTATAAGGGGAGAGGGAAAAAGGCCTTAAAGGAGAATATCGTAGTTATGAGAAAAGAATTGATAGAAGCGCAGATTGTCCCGGGAAGGATGATGTAAAAAGAGAGCTGAAGGATTCGATTCGTCGTAATGCATGGAAGAGAATCTTTCTCGTTGCGGGAAATTCTTTTTAAGCTTCCAATAGGGAGAGATTTTGCAGAGATAGAAGAAGAAATGGGAATTACAGTGGAGAAGTTTTTCCGGCTTTTCTGTGAATCCCAAGTTGGAAGAAGCGATAGAAGGAAGTAGAGCATTCAAGGCTTTTTCCGGAGATGTTATCATAGCGATAGGCGGCGGTTCCGCAATGGATACGGGAAAGTGCATCAAGCTGTTTTCCGCTGTACCGGAGGAAAAACTCTTTCAAGTTCCTTGGCAGGATAACGGGGTACCCTTTGTGGCTATCCCCACTACGGCGGGTTCCGGCTCGGAAAGCACTCCCTTTGCCGTATTGTATCGGGACGGAGAAAAGCTATCTATAGAAGATGAAAGTATCTATCCGCTGATTCGCGTAGAAGATGCAAGAAGCCTGGCTTTCTTACCGCTTTACCAGAAGAAGGTTTGTCTTATGGATGCCTTGAGCCATGCCATGGAGGCTATCTGGTGTAAGAATAGTGTGGGAGACAGCATGTATTACGGGAAGGAAGCGATTGAAACGATTTTGGATTTCTATCAGGCTTACTTTGAAAACCGGAGTGATGCTCTTCAGAAAATAGCCTATGCTGCAAATCAGGCCGGAAAGGCGATTGCCATTACCAAAACTACCGGAGGACACGCACTTTCCTATAAGCTCGGAACACTATTCGGGCTTCCTCACGGCCTTGCAACGAGCCTTGTTAATAAAGAGCTTTATCCCTTACTGACAAGGAATAAAGAGAAGATGGAAGACTTGGAGAGCCTTCGCTTTCTTGCCCATTGCTTTGGCGGGAACAAGCCGGAAGAGGGGGTGGAGCGTTATCTGGAATTTCTGGAAGAAATGGATCTCATTCCGAAAGAGAGACGATTCTATCTGGAGAGAATGGATTTGCAAGACAGTTCTCCTGAGAAAGAGCAGGATTTTTGGAAAGGGACGCTGGAGACTTTAACGAAGTCGGTCAATGTGGAAAGACTGCAAAATCATCCCATGCCTCTTAGCGAAGAAGAAATCAGCGGAGTATATCGTTCCATTCTGATGATAGAAGAATAAGAATTTATTCCGAATTGAAAAAATCAAATAAAGAGTATTTTTATACATTATAGGTCTGAAAGAGGGAAAATCTGCGTTCACATCCTCATTTCAGACCTATATTTTTTTCAGGCCTATTTTTTTTCAGGCCTATATTTTTTTCAGACCTATATTTTGTTAAAGACATCATTCATTTTTGCTGGCATCTTTTTATAAAAAAATATTAAATATGTGTTTTGATTTGAAATTGCATTTATATTATTTAAGAATTCTGTCGAAACGACTATTGAAAAAGCGAAGTAAAGGCGGAAACATTATATAATTAAAGTGAAAAACAAAAACATTAATTTTTAATTTTTTTCTATTGACACTGCTTCGCAATATGTTATAATCCGAATTGTAAGTTAATTTGAAATCCTGCTAGCCGAGGAGATAGCAAGGAGAGCACGACTTACCAGCAGATTCTGACCGGATCTGTTTGAGCAAAACCGGGGAAACCCGGTGACGCAAAAGCTATAGGGCCTGTAACATGGCAGCCAGTTGCGATCTTCCAGTATGAAGATGTTAATTTAAACAAATTTCATGTGAAGATTACGGTTAGCTGGCAATCAGGAAGGATCCTGAGTGTCGGTTTTTATACTCGAAAAGGAGCAATTCTTTTTCCAAACAATATGGTTTTTAACCATGGCAAAACCTGGGGAAACCCGGTGACGCAAAGCTATAGGGACTGTAAAATGTCAGCCAGCTGCAATCATGGAACCCCCGACCAGGGGCGAGATGATTCTGCTTCCTGACTCCCTCGTAAAAAGAAGGAGTTATCACATGAAGAAACTAGTAATAAGATTATTTGTACTTACAGCCATTTTTACCGCATTCTTTGCAATTACAGCTTATGCTGCAAAGGGAAATGCACAGGACGCATTTGCAAAAGTGAATGAAATCAGAGCAGCAAACGGATTAAGCCCGCTTACATGGAACGGACAGATTGAGAGTGCAGCGAAGGTTCGTGCAAATGAAAATCGTAAGCAGCTTTTTCCCACACAAGACCGGATGGAAGTTCTTGGTATACGGCAGATGCAAGCGTTCTTTACGGAGAAAAACCTTGCACAGTACTATGACAGTGCCGATGAAGTAGTTGCAGCCTGGATGAATTCTCCATCCCATAAGGCCAATATTTTAAAGCCGGAATTCAAGAGCGGTGCAATTGCAGCCATTGAAATAAACGGAGAAGTCTATTGGGCAGAGGAATTTGGGATTTAAGCGGAAGGCTATGCTTTTTATAGAATAAAGAGTGCAATGCAGAGTTTGCTAAAACATAAAGAATAGTAGAAAAGTGTGAATAAATGAATGTGAAGGAAGGGTTGCCGACAGATCATCGGTAGCCTTTCTGTTTGTTTAGAGATAAAATCCTCTAATCCTCTTTTTTTCTCCTTTAATTCATAGTAAAGTAAAGAAAGCATGGGGGGGCGACTATGGAAGAAAAAGAGAAGCTAAACAGTACTTTTATTGTCGAGGTAAAATGTATGGAAAATGATACCTGGCAGGGGAAGATCACTTGGGCAGAGAAAAATCGTGGACAGTATTTTCGGAGTGCGTTGGAACTTTTAAAAGCTCATGGATAGAGCTTTGACGGAAGAAGAGTTTCATCTCGAGGAAGAAGAGGAAGAATAGCCTGATATGGACAAGCAATTAGACAGCCTTTATGCCATTGACTTACTGGGGATTTTAATCAGTGGCAGAGAAGAGGGGGACTTTCAGGGAGAACTGGTGCAACAGTACTCCAGGGAGAGAGTTCCTTTTCATGGAAGTTTGGATTTGATAAAGAAAATGGAAGCTCTCTATGATGAGTGGGATTATCCTGAAGCTTCTTCCGAGGAGAGAAGTTTTCGAAAAAGAGAAACATACATATACCCCGATAGAAGAGGAAAGAAACGTCTGGCAGACGAAGCAGGAAGCTTGGAAAAATTTCCCATAGTGGAGGAAAGAGGCAGGATGGGGAGTTTTTTTGTACATACCAAGTTCAGACAAAGAACAAGCTGGCAGGGAGATGTATATCACGGAGAATCGGGGGATGCCTATCCTTTCTCCAGTATGCTTCATCTGTTTCGGATTATGGAAAGGGAATGTGCGCGGTGAAGAAACTGATATTCATACTGCTTTTTCTTTTTCTGAGTTCCTGTGCAAAAAAGCCCAGTGGAAATATACAGGGAAGAGAGATTCGTCTGGCGTACGATAAGGATAATTACCCGTTTACTGCTGAAGATAGTGATGGAAAGCCTATAGGTTTTGAAATTGAGCTAATGAACAGGATTGCAGAAACAGAGGGGTTTAGTATAAAGTTTCTTCCCAAGAATCAATCGACTCTGGCACCTTCTGTCATCACCGGTACTTCTGATATGGCAATGGGAGGATTACTAAGAGATGAAGAGGAGGAGAGAATTCGCTTTTCCGAATCCTATGGAGAAGTGGAATTGGGGCTTCTTCTCTCTCCTTATATTGGCGGAGAGAAAACAGAAGATCTTGAAGAACTGTATAGCAGGCTTCGAGGAAAAACCATTCTGGTAAAAGAAGGCAGCCTTGCGGCAAAGTATTTGGAGACACAAAGAGAAGAAAAGGGATATTTTCTCAAGGTAGTGCAGAGCAATGAAGATTTCCTTAAGCAGGCAGGAGAGGGAGAAGCGGAAGCAATAGCGGATACGCTTCCGGTTCTAAGAGATCTGGTAAAGAATAATGTATTTCCCGCTGAAGAAAAGCGGAGAGGAAAGTTGGAACGGAGAAAAGATTATAAGGAAGGAAGTAGAAAAGACAAGAGGGAAGAAATTAAAGAGATTCAAGGGGCGGGAGACGGAACCGAGATACCTATCTATTCTATGAGAAAGAAGGAGGAACTTTGCTTTATAGTCAGCAAAGGGCAGAATAAAGAAATCCTTCGTGCGTTTGATCGTGGTTTTCGAAAACTAAAAGAAGAAGGAGAATATGCAGCACTTTGTGAAAGCTACGGTTTCTCTTTTTTGAAAACAGAATAAGCAAGAGATTTTTAGAAAGAGGAGTTATATCTCCTCTTTTTTTGACGATAAATCTTGTAGACCTCGTAGTAACGGTAATAATCAAGGGGGAGAGAAAATATAATCCTGCCTTTCTTGTTTGTTTAGACGGAATACTTCGGACATTTATCCAAATATCTCAGGTAGGATGCCACTATATCGGAGGGAACCGAATTGAATAGTAATCATGATCCGCTTCTTCCGAAGTGGATAGACAAGAAAAATCAATTGAGAGAGGGAGATTTTGACTCTCTTAGTAAAACCATAAAAAATCAGTTGTTCCGAGAGCTCGCAACAGAGTTTATGGAGGAGGGACAGCTTCTTTGTTATTTTAATATTGTAGATTTTAAACTGTATAATGACCGATTCGGTTTTGAAGCCGGAGACACTTTACTGGTGGAGTTGGCAAATATACTTAAGAATGCGTTTCCCAATGCCCTCATTACCCGTATGTTTGCAGATCAGTTTGCACTACTGATTGAAGAAAAAGACTGTGTTGATATACTCGTTCAGGCACATGAGGATTTTTTAAATCTGGAAATACCTATGGCACTGGATTTTAAGGTTGGTATTTACAGTATTTCCGCAAAGAAAAATATCATCAATGCCTGTGACAGGGCCAAAACAGCCTGTGATTGTATAAAAAAGGAGAGAGAGGTTTTTATCGCTTTTATGATGAAGAGTTGAGTCAGCTTCTTTTGCAACATCGTTTTATTGTGGATCATATTGAAAAAGCGATTGAGAATGGAGATATTTACGTATATTACCAACCGCTTATTCGTGCACTTTCGAAAGAAGTATGTGGACTGGAGGCCTTAGTTCGGTGGATTGACCCACAATTTGGTTTCATTTCTCCGGCAGAGTTTATTCCGGTTTTAGAGGAATATCATCTTATCCATCTTTTGGATGTTCATGTCATATCCCTGATTTGTCAGGAATTTGCGGCAATGCGAGAGAGGGGAGAGGAGATGATTCCGGTATCCTTGAACCTTTCCAGGATGGATTTTGAACTTTGTGATATCTTTGGCGAATTGGAAAAACTGGTGGAAAAATATCAGGTACCAAGAGAGTTGTTAACTCTGGAGATTACGGAGTCGGTGCTTAGTAAGAGTCCGGCACTCATCAGCAGTAGAATCAAGCGTTTCCATGAAGCGGGATATAAGGTTTGGATGGATGATTTTTGGCTCCGGCTACAGCTCGTTGAATGTTCTGAAGGATTTTTGACTTTTGATTTAATCAAGATAGACATGATGCTTTTACAGGATTCCAATGAAAAATCCAGAAAAATCATCAGTTCTATCGTGGATATGGCTAAGAAAATCGGGATTCGGACTCTGGCAGAGGGGGTAGAAACGGAGGAACAGCTGGACTTTCTAAGAGAAATAGGCTGTGAAAAATTGCAGGGCTACTACATTGGACGTCCGGGACCATATCAGAACAGCATTCTGCATTGCAAAGAAAACGGATTTCGTTTTGAATCTCCGGGAAAAAGGCAGTATAACGATGACTTGGGTTATATCAACCTACTGAGTAACGGTTGCCTCCCTCCATCTGCATGGGAAGAAAAAGAAGATGCCACACTGGGAATTCCGCTTTCTATAGTGGAAATGGTAGGAGACAAAATAGAGTTTCTCTATGTAAATCAATCCTTTCAGAGGGAGCTCGCAATCGCTGACGGCTTGAGTGTCCAAGAGACGGAGAGACTGATAAACGACAAAAATGCGGTACTGTATAAACAGATTCGTTCCTTTTTGTCTACTCTTTCGGAAGGAGGGAGGAGCGATATGGATACCATAGAGGGAGACTCCCTATGCTCGATTCGCGGAAAGGAAATCAGCCATATACCGGGAAGAAATGCTTATTTATTGAATATCCAGGTTTATCGGGGAGATTTTCTAAAGCTGAAGCAGAAGAAGATGATGGACAAGGTTAAGGATCTTTATAACGGGTATGAACTGGTACTTCTATGGAATCCAAGCCTTGGACAGAATGAATTGCTCTATGAAAAAAGTCGAGGAAGTCTTGCTCCGGGAGACAGGGATTTCTTAACGGAATATGCAAAAAACACATTTTCCAAATCGGAAGAAAAGCGTTTCTTTCAATTTCTGAGGAAGAACAATGTGATAAGGGACAAGGAAACGGTAAAGGAGGAAGCTTTTTTCGGAAGAGACCGGGAAGGAAAGAAAAGAGTATTTCTTGTGAGCCTAAAGCCTTCTGCATTGGAGAATGGGACTAAAGTTCTACTCAGCGTAAGAAGAGTTTGGAATCCGGGAATTGCCAAGCTTGTTGCGGGAGGACTGGGAGAATAAGGATCCAATCAGGATGGATGCATAAAGCTTTTGGGAAAAAAATCTTATTGTTTCCGGAATAAAAAAACGAAAGGAAATGTTCTGAAAAAAACTTAATAAATAAAAATTAAAGCAAATTATTTAGGCGAAAAAAACATAAAAATAATTAAATAAGAATATTTTTTTATGATGATTATACCAAAAAAAGATTAAAAACTTAAAAAATGTTAAAAAGAAACACCAAAAACTATTAGAAAGAACAGTAAAGACAATAAATTGTACTCTTGTAAAGAATATTTATATTTGCTATAGTACCTCATACACACTTAAAAAAAGCTTAAAATTGTTCGCTCAGAACTTTTTGAATTTTTTGAAGACCGGCATCGTGAGAAAAAAGTTGAGCAAAATACTTAAACTTGTTCGCTCAGAACTTTTTGAATTTTTTTGAAGAATCGACATCGTGAGAAAAAAGTTGAGCAAAAAAGTCTTTGTGTCCTGAAGGAGGAACAACATGGACCATACAGAATTCATTGTCCCTATGACTTCGTGGAAATTAGGGAATGTTTTTGCAAATCAAGGGATAGGAAGCGGAAGTTCCGAATCTCGTGCGGCGCATACCAATCTTTTTAAAGATGTATTTGTGTCCGCCATCAATAATGTAAAAACAACGCAGTTGGATGTAGAAAACAAACAATATCTTTTGGCGACAGGTCAGCTTTCCGATGCCCACAGTCTTCCTATTGCGGAGGCCAAGGCACAAATCAGCTTGGACTTACTTGTATCGTTACGGAATAAAGCATTGGACAGCTATAACGAGTTGATGAAGATGAACATGTAAGGAATAGGGGAGCTAGCAGGTGCAAAAACTCAAGGAAATGTGGCAGAAGCTGTCACTAAAAATCAAAAAAACTCTTGGGCATCATTGCTGCGGCTACGGCTTTAGTCATTGCAGTGGCAGTTTTTCTGATTGCCAGAGGTCAAAAAACAGAATATCAAACCCTTTTTAGCGCACTGAGTCAAAGTGAGGCACAACAGGTGGTTTCCCTTTTGCAGGAACAGAAAGTGCCTTATCTCTATGACGGAAAGAGCGGATCGGTCAAGGTTCCGGAAAAGTCGGTAGATACCTTAAGAGCGCAGCTTCTATCAAAGGGATATCCGAAATCGGGATTTACCTACAATATGTATATAGGAAATTCCGGACTGATGACGACGGAATCGGATAAGAAGCAATACACCCTCTATGATTTACAGGATCGACTGGGGGCTACGATTCGTCTCTTTGAAGGAGTTCGGGACGCCAAAGTCACGATTGCGGAAGGCACGGAGCAGAATTATGCCATAGAAACGGAGAATCCGATTGATGCCAGTGCCAGCGTAGTGGTAACGATGGAAGACGGGGAGAAGCTGGGAGAAAAAAATGCCGAGGCAATCAAGAACCTGGTTGCCCGCTCTGTTAAGGGAATGAATTTCACCAAGGTATCCGTTTTTGATGCAGGAACCATGGAAGAAATTAAAACGGAGGAAGATGGTGACGGAGCATCCGGAGCCGGCATGGCGAATCTCACGGCTACCGTGGAAGAGAATATCGCAGCCAATATAAGACGGGTACTCGGGAAAATTTACGGTATGGAGAATCTGGCTGTTTCCGTAAAAGGAACGCTGAATATGGCGAAGCTGATTCAGGAGAATACCCAGTATTCGGTTCCTGAAAAAATCGAGGCTACGGATAAAACGGGTCTTCTTCATAATGAAGAGGTGGCAGGAGAAAATGCAGGCGGTTTCGGAGAAAATGCAGCGGGTGTCGCCGGTACGGACTCCAATGCGGATACGCCGCGTTATACCGTACAAAAACGGACAGAACAATGCTGACGGATACGCCAATTCCAGTGCGGCGAGAGAATGGCTATACAATGTTTTAAAGGAACAGAAGGAGATTTCTCCCGGTGTCTTGGAAAATACCACTGTGGCGGTGGTGATTAAAACGGATGATTTGAGTATTCCGGAAAAAGAATTGGTCAATCTTGTTGCAGATGCTGCGGGAATCGAAAGAGAAGACGCAGACAGTAAGATTACCGTTTTACGTTCTATTACCAAAAAGGATGAGGAACAGGTGGAAGAGGCTCCGGCAGAGCAGAAGAGTGTACTGAGTCGATTCCCGCTTTGGGCATTGATTGGTGCAGGTGTTTCGGCATTCTTATTACTTCTTATCGTGATTCTTCTTATCCTGAGAGCGAAGAAGCAGAAGAAGCTGAAGAAGCTTATGGAAGAAGAGATGGAAAATCAGGAGGCGCTTAGCGTAAAGCCGAGTGATGAAATTGCAGCGATAGACGAACCGGATGAATATGAACTGAGTGCGGAAGGCAAGATGGTTCACGGTATGAAGCTAAAGAAGAGCATTGGAGAGTTCGCCGATCAAAACCCACAGGTTGTAGCAAAACTGATTCAAAGTTGGATGAGAGAAGAGGAGCAGAACCTTGGCAGAAAAACAGCGTAGAAGTACAAAAAAATAAAGGAAATAAAAATCCCGCAAATCCGGAGAAAAACGGAGCCGCATCAGGAACTGAACGGAAAACAAAAAGCCGCTTTTGGTTGTGGTTTTCCTTGGGAGCAGATCGTGCCTCTCAGATTTATAAGTATCTGGGAGAGCATGATGTGGAGGAACTGACCTTTGAGGTTGCAAAGATGGGAAGAACGACGAATTCCATGGTGGAAGATACTCTGGAGCAGTTTTACCGCCTTTGCGTGACCCACAAGATGATGACGGACGGCGGTATGGAATATGCCAGGGCTGTATTGGAGAAGGCCTTCGGAGCAACGGCAGCCAAGTCTTTGCTCGATCGTGTTTCTCATACGCTGGCATCCAGACCCTTCAATTTCTTCTCAAAGGGAGATCCGAAAGCTTTGCTTTCCCTTTTACAGAACGAAAGACCGCAGGTTATTGCCCTTATCCTTTCCTATATGGATGCGGAGCAGGCAGCGCAGATTCTGGAGACTCTTGTAGAAGCTAAGCGTATTCCGACTGTGGTGGCCATGGCAAAGATGGATCGTGTTTCTCCGGAGGCGATTGCCATTGTGGAAGAAGAAATGAGAAGAAAGTTCGATACCATCATTACCAGTGAGGACAATATGAACCTTGGCGGTATTGACTTTGTAGCGGACGTAATGAACCACATTGACCGCAGCAATGAGAAGAAGATCTTTGACGAATTGGATGTAACCGATCCCGATCTTTCTACAGATATCAAGGATAAGATGTTCGTATTCGAGGATATTCTTACTATGGACGATCGTTCCGTTCAACGCTTTATCAGAGAATGCGAGTCCAAGGATATTGTATTTGCATTAAAGACGGCAAACGAAGAAATGAAGCAGATTTTCTTCCACAATATGTCCAAACGTATGGCGGAAACGGTGCAGTCCGATATGGAAGTATCCAGAAATGTCCGCTTAAAGGATGTAGAAGAGGCACAGCAGCGTATTGTAAATCTCATTAGGCTACTGGAAGAAAAAGGGTGAGGTCATCATCAATAAGGGAGGCGATGAAGACAATGTCCTCGTCTAGAAATATTATAAAAATCCAGATACAATAAGGAGCTTTCCAGTTATGTCTCTCTTCTGAAGCCGAATCCGCAGTGGCTTTTAGCGGATGTCGAAAATGCGGTAGAGGAGGAAGAGCAGCAGAAGGAAAGCTTGGGGATGGTTCTTCCGGAAAAAAAGAGGAGAATCCTTACCATGAGACCTTACTTCACCTTGCGTTGGAAAAGGCACAGCACATTATAGACGGTGCTGAGAGGGAAGCCGAAGAGACCCGCTTGAAAGCCCAAAAAGAAGGAAGGGAAGAAGGGTATCGGGATGGTTTTGCGGAAGGAAAGAAAGAGGCGGAAGAAAAAAATTCTTGCGGAACATGCGGAAGAGCTGGAATCCTTTAGACAGGATTTAAAACCGTACCCTCCGTACCGTGGAGGATGCCAAAACGGAAAGACTCTACCGCTATATGGATGAGTTAAAGGACGTCGCTATCGCTGTTGCGGAAAAGATCATTCATGTCAGCCTTCGGTCTTCCGGAGAAGTTATTCGGAGAATGATTTTAAAAGAGGCGGAAAGAATCAAGAAAACCACTTGGTTGAAACTGCACATCGACAGGCTGGATTATGAAATGCTGATAGCGACGGACTCCGATATTGCATCGGAACTGGCCCAGGTTTCCGACAACATCAAGTTTGTCATCGTGGAAAAGGAAGAACCGGGAACACTCATCATGGAGACGCAGGAGGAAATCGTAGATGCAGGGATAGCAACACAGATGGAAAACCTGCGAGAAAGATTGGGACACTTGGATACCCAAGAGAGTGAGTAATCAATGTATGAAAATATTCTCTCCACCATTAAAAAGATGGATACTGTCGAGAATATCGGAAAAATTGAAAATATCGTAGGGATGTCTATGGAGGCTTCCGGTACGGGAAAGTCCAGTATCGGAGATATCTGTATGATTTACAGTGATGAGACGGAGACGCAGGTTGCTGCGGAAGTGGTCGGATTCAAAGGAGACCATGTACAGCTCATGACTTATAAAAGTTCCGTGGGCATCACCTCCGGTGCCTTTGTGCGGAACACACGGCGAAGACTGCGTATTCCGGTAGGCGATTTTTTAAAGGGAAGAATCGTCGATGCACAAGGGATGCCGATAGATGGAGGCGCGCCCTTCCCGGAAAGTGAGTACTATACAGTCAATAATTCGTATATGAATCCTTTGGACAGACCGCCGATCAGAGAGAGGCTTCAGTTTGGTATCAAGGCAATAGACGGATTGAATACCATAGGAAAGGGACAGCGTATCGGCATATTTTCCGGGTCAGGTGTAGGAAAGTCAACCCTGATGGGAATGATTGCCAGAAATGTAAAGGCGGACATCAATGTGATTGCGCTTGTAGGAGAGCGTGGTCGAGAAATTCTGGAGTTTGTGGAAAAGGATCTCGGAGAAGAGGGAATGAAACGTACCATCTTGGTTGTGGCGACCTCCGACCAGCCTGCAATGCTTCGTGTGAAGGCCCCCTTGGTTGCGACTACGATTGCAGAGTATTTCCGGGATAAGGGCATGGATGTACTTCTTATGATGGACTCCCTAACCCGTTTTGCCATGGCACAAAGAGAAATCGGACTTGCAACGGGAGAACCGCCCATTGCAAGAGGATACACTCCTTCCATTTATGCGGAATTCCCTGAGACTTTTTGGAAAGAGCGGGAGCCTTTTAGAAAAGGCTCCATTACCGGGGTTTATACGGTACTTGTCGAAGGAGACGATACCAACGAACCCATCGCGGATACGGTCCGCGGTATTTTGGACGGACATATCGTACTATCGCGTCAACTTGCGGCTGAAAATCATTACCCGGCGATAGATATCGGTATGAGTATCTCCCGTCTTATGACGGAACTTGTCTCCGAAGAGCATAAAAAATATGCCGCAAGAATCAGAAACGTTCTTGGCTTATATCAAAAAAATGCGGACCTCATTGCTATCGGTGCATATAAAAAGGATCCGATCCTAAACTCGATGATGTTATAGACAGATACCCTGCTATTAACGAATTTCTAACACAAAATATAGATGAATCATTTTCCTATGAAGAAACAGTAATAAAAATGGAAGAAATAACCGATATTCCTTAAGATGCAGGATATTCCAAAATAGAAAGGACGGGCAGAAATGAAAAAGTTTTGCTACAGTCTCGAATCAGTCTACCGGTTTAAGCAGAATGTTTTAGACAAGAAGAAGGAAGAACTTGCGAAAAAAGAACAGGATGTTCAGAAGCAAAAAAACCTTTTAGAGGAGCTAAGTGATGAGCTGCACTACTATGAAGCGGAGTTTGAGCGAATCAAGAAAGAGGGCTGTTCTATCGAAAAACATGATGATTTACGTGCGCGGACTGGAAAGAATGGAAAAACGCATAAAAAAAGAAGAGAACGAGCTTACACGTCTAATGGTTATCGCGGAGGAAAAGAAAAAGAAGTAATCAAAGCCCATATGGATACCAACACCTTTGAGAAATTAAAGGAAAAAAAGGCTGGAAGAATATCGCGTACAGGGACGAAAAGCGGAGGAGTCCTTCATTGAAGAATTTGTTACTCATGCAATGAAGGCCTAGAAGTAGTACAGGAGACAATATGGCGGAAATAATGATGTTGAACAACAGCACAAGTACAATTCAACAGAATCCGAGCCTTTCCTTGGGAAAAGAGAGTTTGAAAACAAGGGAGGGGAAGCAGAAGACCTTGCCCTGAATTTCGGGAATTTCCTTCGTAGCTTCGAAAGAAGAGAATGGAAAAAGAAGAGGTGGCGGCAAAAGGGAAAAAAAGAAGGATGTAGAAGAGCAGCCAAGGGAAGAGAAGGAAGTGAAAGTTAAGACGCCGGATGAAAAAGAAGGCGGAGAAAAAAAGCCGGGAGAAAGACATGCTTTCCGAAGAGGAAAGAGCGGATAGTCTTGCTTTGGAAAAATAACTTTCTGATGCAAAGAGATCAGCTGAAGGTGGAACTGAAGACGAAGCTGGAAGAGGCGAACGGATTAAGCGGAGAAGTAAAGGCGGTGGAAGAGAGCATTCGAAATCTTCCCGCTATAGAAGAAAAGCTTCAAAGAAGAAGGCGTGGAAAAGGCAATTGCTTCCGAAGAGGATTCTTCCAAGATATCGCTTCCGCTAAATGAAGAGAAGCTTGAAGAGAAAGGCGAAGAGCTTTTGAAGCCCGATTCAGAGAAGAAGCCTGCTGTGCAAAGTGAAAAGATGGAAGCGGCTGATACAAGAGAAGAAAAGAAGGGAAGCAGGATCCTGAAGGATCGAATTGCCCGTCCGGACTTGAAAAAGAAGACTTGCAACAGATGGGAGAGCTTAAAGCGGAAAAAAACCTTTTAAAGCGGAATTAAGCCCTCTTCCCGGAATCGAAAAAGCGGAAAACTTACATCTTGTCACAAAAGAAGAGTCTATAACAAAGGATGTGGCAGAGCTTTTAGCTGAGAAAATGGACTTCCATAAGGGAGAGCTGAAGATTGAGCTGGAACCGAGGACCTTAGGCCAGATTACCGTAAAGGTAAACTTTATAGGCGGAAAAGCCAATGTGGTGATTCTAGCGGAGAATCCGAAGACGCTCCATCTCTTACAAAACGGTGCAGGAGAGATGGCAAGAATCTTGGAAGAGAAAACCGGAGAAATCACAAAGGTTATCGTCCATGAGGAGAATCAGGGTGAACAGTTCTTCCGGGACAACGATTCGAACAGCAAAGAAAACAAGAATGAGGCAGAACGTAGGTTAAGGGAAGCGGAAGAAGAGAAGAATAAGGGTAACACCGAGGAATTCCTACATAGAATGAGACTCGGTCTTACGGAGTAAGGAGAAGAATATGGGTATTTCAAATGTATCTTCAGCAAGTAACCCCTATGAAACAGGGAGCTACTCGGCGAAGGCCAATGAGAAAAATACATTGACAATTGAAAGTTATTTTAAGCTTTTGTCTGCGCAGCTTGCTCATCAGGATATGACTAATCCTATGGACAACAGTGAAATGATGGCGCAGATGACACAGATGGCAATGGTACAGAGCTTGGGAACCATGACCACCAATATGAAAGAAGAGATGGCATTGACCAAGACAACTTACCTTGCCGGGCTTATCGGAAAAGAAGTAACAGTCAGGGTTCCGGAGGAAATACTTGCGGCTAATCCTAGTGCAGCCAAGGAGAAGAGCGGTACGATTGTTTCCGTAAACTTAAGCGGTAAGGAACCGACCTTCCGGATAAATGGCGATACAACGGAATATCCCTTAAACAGTTTGATACAGCTTAGACAGGCAGGAACAGGTACTGCTTCATCGAGTACCCTTCCTGCCGCCCCCTCCACTGGAAGTCCTGCCACACCGGGGCCGGGAGGTCATTAAAATTTAATTTTTTTCTATTATAGAAAAGAGAAAAAAATGGTCGATAGTCAAACGTAAACTTATACAGATTGCAATACCTCTTTTTAGAGAAAATTCAGATCTCGGAAAGGAAATAAAAGAATGTTAAGAGCAATGGATTCTGCTGTAGCAGGTTTAAGGGCACATCAAAACAAATTGGATGTAATCGGTAATAATATTGCCAATGTCAATACCTTTGGTTTTAAGTCACAGGCGTATAGCTTTAAGGATGCAATGTACCAGACCTCCAGAACTTCTTCAGGGGGAAAGACGGATACAAACGGAAACGGGATTATCGGAGGTGCTAACCCGGCTCAGTACGGTTACGGATCTCTTACCGGATCGATTGCAACGGACTTTACAACCAGTACACCGACCTATGTAGGCGGATTTAATGCAGCCATCAACGGTTCCGGTTTTTTTATCACCAGTTCTTCCAACAAGAAGGTGGTGTTGGACCCTGCAGATATTCGGGCAACTACGGCGGTACTGAAGAAGAGCAATTTCGCCTATACCAGAGTAGGACAGTTCTCTGTGGATGCAAACGGCTATATTGTGGATGCAAATCATAATTTCGTATACGGCTTCCAGCCGGATTCTCTGACAGAGCCTACAAAATATGGAGACGAGGGCAAGGATTTAGTTCCTTTAAGAGCTCCCGAGTTAAAGGCCGACGGAACGGTTGACCTTACACCGCCCTCCTTTGCAAACCGTGCAGCACAGATGAAGTCGATTGAAATCGGCGAGGACGGTATTATAAAGGGCATTATTGATTTGAAGACCCTCGGACCACCCGCACAGATTACAGCAACTTCTATCGTTTTAGGAAAGGTCGGCGTGGCTTCCTTCCAGAATCAGGAAGGTTTGAGCAAGGCAGGAAACAACACCTTTAATGCCGGAGTCGGGGATAATACGGGATATATTTCCGCAACCATGCCGGGAGAAGGTTCAACCTCCACTTTGATGGCCGGCTATCTTGAGGCTTCCAACGTAGATCTTGCCAAGGAGTTCTCGGATATGATCACCACGCAAAGAGGTTTTCAGGCGAACACCAAGATTATTACCGTGTCTGATGAAGTACTACAGGACCTTGTTAACATGAAGCGATAAGGGAAGAAGCTTCTAAGCTAAGTATACACTTATCTGCGGTTTATCCTGCGGGATAAACCGTAGATGAGTCATTACCCGATTAGGTTGAAGAGAGGAAGGGAATCATGATTCGCCTAACAAAGTTAAACGGAGAAGAAATCTTTTTAAATTATTTTCAGGTTTTATACATTCGACGAATACCGGAGACGAAAATCAAGCTTGCCAATGGAGACTTTTACCTTGTAAAGGATAGCGTAGAGTCTATTATCAAGCAGGTACAGGGGTTCTTGGGGAATTGCCTTACTTTTCAGAATAAGCTCCACGACGGAGATGATGTCCTTGAGATAAAGGGGACAGAGGTATTCTGATTAGAAGAAATAAGCAAGGAGGCTAATGGATAGAGTATGGATTTATCAATGATTATAGGCTGGGTAGTGGCCATAATACTAATCATTAACGGTATTACCGCTGATAAGCTGATGAATTTCTGGGATATTCCCAGTATTCTGATTACCGTAGGAGGAACTCTTGCGGCAATTGTTGCCAGCTATCCTTTCCGTATACTGAAGGAAGTTCCGAAACATATCGCTATCTGCTTCCGGGGCAATAAGAAATACAGTGTACCGCAGGCTGTGGATTCGATAGTGGATTTGGCATTAATTGCAAGACAAAGCGGATTGCTTGCCTTGGAAGAAAGAGCGGAGGATTTAAAAGAACCGTTTTTCAAACAGGCGGTCTTGATGATTGTCGATGCAAATGATCCCGATAAAGTAAGAAAATCCTTAGAGAAACAGGTGGAAGACATGATGATCCGACATGAAGAAGCAAAGAGCCTGTATATAAGAGGTTCAGGCTATGCACCTGCTTTCGGAATGATTGGAACACTGGTAGGACTGATCAATATGTTAAAGGGGATGAATCTTTCCGGATCCGGAGGTTCCAGTACGTTGGGACAGGACATGAGTGTGGCCTTGGTTACCACCTTTTACGGTACTATTTTAAGTAATGTTTTCTTTCATCCTATTACACAAAAGTTGTCGTTAAGAGATGCTGAAGAAATCTTATATTGTCAGACAATCATCGAGGGTGTTATTGCCATTCAGTCGGGTGAGAATCCCAAGGTAATAAGAGAGAGACTTCTTGCCTCCCTTGCACAGAAACAGCAGAGTAAGATTTTGGCAAGGGTCGGACTGAACTCGTCGCATGGAGCGACTGAAGGAGAAAAGTAATGAAGAGAAGAGGAGGTGGACCGGAAGGCGGTTCCTGGATGGACACCTATGGAGACATGGTTACTCTTTTACTGACTTTCTTTGTACTTCTTTATTCGATGTCTACCCTGGACGCTGCAAAGTGGGATGTTTTTGTCCGCTCCATTTTTCCGAACGGAAGACCGGGAGAGAAAAGTGCGGAGCAGATTATTATAAACGGTAAGTCAACGAATGAGAGCGAAAGTGCGGGAGCAGGAAACCCTTCGGAGTTAACAGAGACGATAGAGAATGCAGAAGACCTGTATCTTCAGATTGTCAAAGCCCTGAATGATGCCGGAATTTCCGGTGTAGAGGTTTCCCGAGGGGAGGATTATACCTTTGTGGTATTTAAGGATAAAGCCTTCTTTGATGGAGACAGTTCCGTGATTACAAAGCAGGGGCAGGAAACCTTAACCGTCTTCTGTGATGCACTGCAAAACAGTGGAGAAAAAGTTATCTCAGGTCAATATTATGGGACATACGGCGCAAGGAGATCCCACAAGACCGAACAATCCGAGAAACGACAGAATGCTTTCGGTTATGAGAGCCGCGGAAGTTTGTCTCTTTATACAGGGAAGAGGAATCATCGCTCCCGAAAAACTCATCAGTATAGGGATATGGGCAATTCCATCCAATTGCGGATAATGAGAGCTCTGAAGGCAGAGCGAAAAACCGAAGGGTTGAGATTCTTCTCATTGATGAAGGGGCTCAAATTCGAGACATAAATGAGTATTTTCAAGAATATTACAGCGGAAAGAACGCCGATAAAACGATTGTAACTTCAGGTGTTCCGGAAAATATTGAAAATGGAAACAATCAGGAAGCACTGCAAGAGGGTTCCCCTGAAGGGGAAGAGCCTCAGGCAGAGAATATAGAGGCAGGCGGAGAGATGGCAACGGCAGAAGTGCAAGCTCAGCCGGAAGCAGTACCGGAGGAAGTACAAGTTCAACCGGAAGAAGCCGTTCCCGCAGGCCGTGCGCCCCACTCTCAGGAGCAGGCGCGAAATAAGGTACCGACTGTCGCCGGTGCTTCTCGTGAAATTCCCGGAGAAGAGGAAGAGGAGTTTTTTCCTTACCTTGTAAGAGAGCTTTCCAGAGGGCTGGGACTGGGACATTCACGATAAGAAAAAAAGGAAAGAGAATTGCAATCGGGGCGAAAGGGGTTAAGTGAAAAAGGGAAAGCTTTTTCGCAACAGTTCAGGAAGAGGTTTGTAGATGGCAGACGTATTATCTCAAAGCCAAATTGATGCGCTTCTGAAATCCATGCAGGACACTCCGCCAAAAGAAGAGGCGGTGGAAACGGATCTGGACGAGATTTTAGACCAGCTTAATAATGAGGAATCGCAGGTTCAAGAGGATCATTACAGTAAGTATGATTTCTACAGCCCGAGGAAGTTTACCAAAGAGAAGATTCGTTTATTAAAGAGTATATTTGATAACTATGCTCGAATCTTGACTTCCCAGGTGAACGGTATTTTCCGTACTACAACGGATATTACGGTTTTGGAATTACGAGAAACCCGGTATTACGAGTACGTCAATGCTTTTCATGAAAATGACTGTATGACCATCGTGGAAACCCATGTTGAGGGAAAGGGAAAGAGCAATGTGCCTTTGATGGCTTATCTTTCTCCCGGATTAACTCTGACTCTGGTCAGTCACATGCTGGGCGGTACGGAATCCTTCTTAAAGACGGAAGGGGAATATCGCTACACGGATGTGGAAATGGCGCTGTACAAAAGGATTATGGATTATATCGTTCATGCCTTGGGAGACGGATTCAGCAATTATATCAATGCGGAGTTTAAGATTGCAAAGGTAGAGACGAACCCCTCCATGGTTCAGGAAGTCGGTTTGGATGAGACGGTAGTCATTGTCGTATTGAACGTTGACATTTCCGGTCTTGCAATGGAAAGAATCAGACTTTGTCTTCCGGGAACTCTGCTGGAGCATATCTTCAAGATTATTGATAACCGGAAGCATCTGGCAAGAGGTTTTGCTTACGAAAACAACCAGGACATCATTATGCAGCATCTCCGTGCGTCCGAGTTCCCGATGACCGGACAGCTCGGTATTGTGAGACTCGATATCGAAGACTTGTATCACTTAAAGGTAGGCGATGTAATCGATTTGAACAGGGAAAAGGATTCCGCAGTGAAATTATATGTGGGAAGACAGCCTTGGTTTACCGGAAAGATGGGAGTTTTCAAGAAAAATATTGCTGTTCGTATAGAGGAACGCATTATGCAAAAGGAAGATCTGCCGAAAGAAGATACAGCAGAGGAAGATCTTTTGGAAGAGGTACCTAGGGAAGAGGCATCCGGTGAAAAGTTGCCGGAAAGCATTGATGTAAGTGCCATGGCAGACAGTCCCGATGCTGACGCTAAGATAGAAAGTCCCAATACAGGCGTTATGGCGGAGGATGTTCAGGAGCTTTTGGAAGACGTGAGTTCGGAGTATTCCTTAGCTGAGTAAGGTGGAAAAAAATACTCTTAAGGTGGAGACACCAGGAGATATAGAAAAGCAAAGATAAGGATAGGAGAAACGAAGATGGCAAAGATTTTGTTAGTGGATGATGCAGCGTTTATGCGAATGATGGTCAAAAACTCCCTGACCAAGGGAGGGTTTGCAGATTGCACCTTCGTGGAAGCACAGGACGGCATGGAGGCGGTAAAAAAGTTTGATGAAGAGAGCCCGGACTTGGTGATTATGGACATTACGATGCCCAATATGGACGGTTTGCAGGCCTTGAAGAAAATCAGAGAGGGACATCCTGAGGCAAAGGTTGTGATGTGTACCGCCATGGGTCAGGAAAGTATGGTAGTGGATGCTATTAAGTCGGGGGCGAAAGATTTTGTTGTGAAGCCTTTTAATGCCGAGCGTATCACTTCTACGGTTAAAACCATTTTAGGGGTTTAAAGAGAGAAGAGGAAGAGTATGTCATTTTTAAATTCATTTGATATCAGTGCTTCAGGTTTGAGTGCGCAGAGAGTCAGAATGGACATCGCTGCAGAGAATATTGCGAATGTGGATACCACAAGAACGGAAAGTGGCGGAGCTTACAAAAGAAAAGATGTCGTTTTGGAGAGCTTCGGAGCACGTTCTTTCCAGCAGGCGCTTAGGAATGCGGCAAATGGCAAAGGCTTCCGAGGGCAGCATGCGGGAGTTAGAGTGCATAGTATTATTGCGGACGATCGGGAAATGAAGAGGGTCTATAATCCGAACCATCCTGATGCAGATGCCCAAGGCTATGTGAATTATCCGAATGTAGACATTTTGAAAGAGACGGTAGACTCCATGTCTGCGACTCGTTCTTATGAAGCAAATGTAACAGCGCTCAATGCCATGAAAACGATGGCACAACGTGCGTTGGAGATTGGTAAATAATAAGACAGGGATTGTTTGTATTAGTTAGCGGGTTGTGTTTCATGTGCTTAAAAAGCAACATAACTCATTCCAGGGAATATAAAGGAGTATGATTGATGAGTACCACAAGATTCAATGAAATGGAAATAGATGCTATTGGCGAGATTATGAATATCAGCCTTGGGGCATCTGCGACGACAGTATCCACTCTTTTGGGCTCAAAAGTAAATATTACTACTCCGGTAGTACAGGTGAAAAGAAAGGAAGAATTTGACTTTCATGATTTGGAACCTGCAGTAGGAGTAGAAATTTCGTATGTTACGGGAATAAACGGAAAAAGCATTATGCTCTTCTCCAGAAACGATGTGCGCATCATTGTATCGACGATGATGGGGGCAGATATTTCTGCGGAAGAATTTGTAATGGATGAAATCAATACCAGTGCGATTCGCGAGGTTATGAACCAGATGATGGGGGCCTCGGCAACGGCACTGTCTGAGTTTTTGGGAACAACGGTAAACATTTCCACTCCAATCTCGTATGAGATTAATGATGGAGATGCCTTTAAAGATAAATGTTTTAAAGAAAGTGAAGTAAAAGTAGCGATTCGCTTCACTTTAGAGATTGAAGGAAAGCTGAAGAGTGAGTTCATTAACATCATGTCTGTAGATCTTGTGAAACGTCTCTTGGAGCCATTTAAAGCACAGTACGGTTTGACGGAAGAAGCCGAAGCGGAAATTCCGGATGCTTATCCGGAGAGTACCGTAGCGGAAGAGTCTGCGGAAAGCGGCAGCATAGAAGCACCCTATGGATAGAAGCGGTGCAGAAGCTCCTATGGAAGTCGGTAGTGCTGAAAAGTCTGTGGCAAACAGTGCGGAAGCTCCTGTTGAAGCAAAGGCGGAGACACAAGAGGAAGTACAGAAGGAGATGCACGAAGGAATACGGGAAGAGATTTTGCAAAGAATTAAGAAAGAAAAGAGGAAGAAGACAGTGAGAAAAATGCCTGTTCCTCAAGATGCAGGATCCCTTGATCCGACTCAGTCGGATGTACTTCTGGACAGTCTCTTACATGGTGGAACGGATGAAAAACAAGGTAAGCACAGCTTACGAAGGAACAGCGAACAGGTCGGCAGAGAGTTCTGCACAGTCCGTTTCGGGAGAGAGTCCCTTTGTTAATCCGGGAGTGAATGGCTTTGCCGGAACAGTAGGGAGTACGATGCAGACAGGAAGCACAGGCCCGACGCAGGGGTATCCAGAAGGAATTCCTGCCGGAACACCGATGATGAGCATGCCGCAAGGCGTAGAAATGGGGGGCAATTTGGAACCGATGACCATGCAGCTTATCAATCAAATGCAGCAGTCCCAGAACCAGATGATGGAATTAATCCGGGACATGAAACTGGAAAGAGATAAGCAAAACGAAGCTAATATCATACGTCCTTTGAACTCAAAAGAGTTCCAGGAGGATGATGCGGAAAGAGATGAAAATGCAAGTAACCGTGAACTCCTTATGAAGGTTCCTTTGGAGATTTCCGTAGAAATCGGAAGAACCAGAAAACTGGTAAAGGATATCTTGGAATTCACACAAAGGCTCTCTTGTTGTTTTTGGATAAGATGGCGGGAGAACAGGCCGATCTCTATGTAAATGGAGAATGTATTGCCAAGGGAGATATCGTAGTTGTTGAAGATAACTTCGGTATTCGTGTAACGGAAATCTTGAAGAAAGACATCAATGAGGAGAGCTTATAATGTTTACGGAAGACAGTATTTCCCTAGTATCGGGTTTTCTTCTCCTTTGTCTTTTCCTGCTGGGAGCATGGGCACTGAGCCGATTTATCGGAAAATACGGTAGAGCCTTTCAAAAAGGGCGCTATATGAAGGTTGTGGATTCAATACAGATCACGCAGGACAGACAGCTGTTTATTCTTTGTTTGGAGAAGGAAGACCGCTGTCTACTTCTCGCATCCGGTCCTGAAGGCTGCAACTTGATTTCAGAACTGAAGGCGGATTACCCGGAGGCGGCAGCCTTGCCCGGGATGAATCCGATAGAGGAATTTCTCCTTCTTGGAAGGAAGAAGGCCGGGGTGGATTTTTCCCATATTTTCCGAGGAAAAGCGGGAGACGGGAAAGTAATAAATGACGAGGGAACGAACAATTTCGGAAAGGAGTCCGGATGAATGAGTTATTAACTGGATTAAACGGCGGGTCCGTGCCTACACTGGAATTGATTTATCTCCTGACTTTTTGTGGCACTGCTCCCGTCTATTGTCATTATGATGACTTCTTTTACGAGAATCATCATCGTTCTGTCTTTTACCCGAAGCGCCATGGGAGTGCAGCAGACTCCTCCCAATATGGTTTTAGCCGGTGTTGCCTTTTTTCTGACGCTGTATATCATGGCTCCCACTATCAATAAAATTAATGTTGAGGCCTATGAACCCTATAAAAAGGGAAACCTTAGTCAGGAGCAGGCGCTGGACACTATGGGAAGAGATATGAAGGAATTTATGCTGCGAAACACGGAAGTAAAGACGCTGGAGCGCTTTGTGAGTATGAGCAAGGCGGAGCTGAAAAAAGATCAAAGGATTATCCTTTAACCGTAGTGGTGCCGGCTTTTATGACCTCTGAGCTAAAAAGAGGTTTTACTGCGGGCTTTTTGATTTACCTGCCCTTCCTGCTTATAGACGTGGTAGTTTCTACCACACTTATGGCAATGGGAATGGTTATGCTTCCCCCGGCCATGGTCTCGATGCCCTTTAAGCTCTTGCTTTTTATCACAGTGGATGGCTGGAACCTCCTGTTTTCCAGCTTGGTACACAGTTTCCGATAGATATGGTTTTAGAGATGAAAAGAGGACGGATCAAAGTGAAAGCGAAAAAAGGACAGTCTTCGGATAATGCGGAAAAGATCGGGAAAGGGGGATGCAATGCTGAACAGCAGTGAAATTCTGGATATTATGAATCAAACCTTTATGCTGGCCTTGCGTGTTGCCCTGCCCTTTCTTTTGATTAGCATGATATTGGGTATTGTGGTAGCCATCTTTCAAGCCGCAACTTCCATCAATGAGCAGACACTCAGTTTTGTACCGAAGCTGATTGCCATTATCATCTTACTCTCTGTTCTGGGAAGTACCCTTTTTAAAAGACGATGCAGGATTTTTCACTATGATTCTCGGTCTGGTAGCGGGAGGATAAGATGCTGATTTTATTTTCCTATATAGTGATGAGAATGAGCGGAGCTGTGGCGTTTAACCCGATATTTGGAAGAGTGAATTATCCAAACAAAGCGAAAGCGGCGTTTATCCTGGTCTTGTCTCTTCTTTGCTACAACTATACGGGCGGGAAGCTTACAGTGGAGCCTACAAGCTTTATCGAATACGGTTTTCTTCTCCTGAAGGAACTGTTTGTGGGTTTTTGTCTTGGCTTTTCCATGGATCTTGCTTTTTTATCTCTGCGCTTTGCGACCTCCGTCATTGATTTTTCCATGGGACTGAGTATGTCGCAGGTATTCGATCCCCAAAGCCGTTCACAAGCCACGGTCAGTACGGGACTGTTTTACGGATTTTTACTTTTTGCTTTTTCCTGTCCGTTGACGGGCATCTCCGTTTTTTGGAGATTCTCTTTCGGACTATAGATACAAACCCCTTCGGTCAAGTGTCGATACGACTTCTTATGATGCCGAAGCTGATGCTGAGTCTCTTTGTTGCTTCCATGAAAATGGGATTGGAACTGGCCTTTCCGATTATGGGCATAGAGCTTATGACGGAGGTGGCCCTGGGAATACTGATGCGTGTTATTCCGCAGATTAATATTTTCCAGGTGAACTTCCAGCTGAAAATTGCCGTCGGACTTTCCATGATTTATTTTCTGATGATTCCCATTTCGGATAAGATGAAAGACATTATCGGCAATGCGTTTGAATATCTTGGAAAAAGTAATGCAGTTGTTATAGAAGAAAGGGAGGAAAATAGTGGCAGACAGCGAAAAAACCGAGGCGCCTTCCGAAAAAAAGCGAAAAGATGCCAGAAAAGAAGGTAATGTTTTTCAAAGTCGAGATATCGTTACCGTTGTGGTTCTTTTTGGGGTTTTCTATGCTGCGCGTTTTCTCATTCCCTTTATCTATGAAGATTTACGGAATTTTCTCGCCTATATTTTGGAATTGATAGAGAGAGAGAGCCGGTATCCAATCAATTGTTATACCGCGTTATATGGCTTTCCGTAAAAATGGCACTGCCTTTACTGCTGATTACCATGTTTTTGGGCGTTATGGCAAGCCTGGTGCAGACTCGCTTCAATATCAGCTTTAAACTGCTTTCGCCAAAGCTTTCGAACTTAAGCCCTACAAAGGGACTGGGGAGGATTTTTTTCCAAACGGAATCTGGTGGAGTTGATTAAAAATATTATTAAAATATTGATTCTAATCAGTTTTCTCTACTCGATTTTTAAAGGCGGATATCATTCCTATTTCCAAAATGATTCATATGGACATTAAAAATTCAAGTATTACTTTGATGAGTATGATGTTCGACTTGATTACCCGAATCTGTGCTGTCTTCCTTGCTATCGCTTTTTTCGACTTTATGTATCAAAAAATGGCAGTATGAGATGGATCTTAGGATGACAAAGCAGGGAAGTGAAGGATGAGTACAAGCAGTTGGAAGGAAATCCGGAAATCAAGGGTAGAATTCGCCAGATGATGCGCTCCAGGGCCAATCAGAGAATGATGCAGGCGGTTCCCGATGCGGATGTGATTATTCGTAACCCGGAACATCTTGCCATTGCGATTAAGTATGATCCGGATAAGAATCAGGCTCCGATAGTCCTTGCAAAAGGACAGGATGAGCTGGCACTGAAGATTGTGGCTGTGGGAGAGGAACACCATGTTACGGCAATTGAGAATAAGCCTCTGGCAAGAGCCATGTATCCGGTATGTAAGGTGGGAAAAAGAAATTCCCGGAGATTTTTTTACGGAGCTGTTGCGGAAATTCTGGTTTATATCTATCGGAAAGAGAATAGACAGGATATTTTAGAGAAAGCAAAGGAAGATAATAGGAATGCTTAGACGACTTTTGCAAAATTCAGTGGTACTTTTTGTACTGGTAATCATATTACTTTTGATTATTCCGTTGCCGCCTGCCCTTGTGGATGTGGCAATTGTAATTAATATGGCGATTTCCATGATGATTCTGGTGATCACCATGACGATTCGAGAGCCTCTGGAACTGTCTATTTTCCCCTCTCTGCTTTTGATTACCACTCTCTTTCGACTGGGAATCAATGTTTCTACAACGAGAAACATTCTGACAAGAGGCGGAGAGTCCGGTGCGATTATCAAAGCCTTCGGTGACTTTGTTGTACGGGGAAATGTGGTCGTCGGATTAATCATCTATTTGATTATCGTCCTCATGCAGTTTATCGTCATCACCAAGGGTGCGGAACGTGTATCGGAAGTTGCTGCGCGTTTTAAATTGGATGCCATGCCCGGTAAGCAGATGGCGATTGATGCGGATCTTTCTTCCGGCATGATTACCGAAAAGCAGGCCAGAGAAAGAAGACAGAAGATTCAGACAGAATCCGATTTTTACGGTTCCATGGACGGTGCCACGAAGATTGTAAAGGGAGACGGAATCATGTCTCTCGTTACTACGGCAATTAACCTTATCGGTGGAAGTATCATCGGTATCGTACAGTCCGGACAGCCTCTTGCTACCGTGCTTTCCACCTATTCCATCGCAACAGTCGGAGATGGTCTTGTAGCACAGATTCCTTCCCTTTTGATTTCCGTTTCGACGGGTATGATTGTTACAAGAGCGGTTTCGGAAGGCTCTTTAAACGAGGATGTATCCAGACAGTTTACGCAGCAGCCTCGGTCTATCATGATTACCGGATTGGCTATGCTGGTACTCGTGCTGATTCCGGGTATGCCCATTTTGCAGATTATCCCGGTTGCGGCAAGCTTTATCGCTGCAGGCTTCTACCTGGAGAAGAAGATTAAGGAAGAGCCTGAATTTGCCAGAGCGGGAGGAGAAGGACTTCTCTCCCCGATGGACGGAGACGGCTTGGGCTTAGAGGAAAATCAGGCGGAAACGGCAGCACAGAGCGAAGAAGACTATTACAAAGATGTAAACAATGTCTACAACCTCTTGCAGGTGGAGCCTGTTGAAATGGACTTTGGATATAGCCTGATTCCTCTTGCGGATGAATCAGTTGGAGGAAGACTCATTCAGAGAATCGTGATTTTCCGAAGGCAGTACGCACAGGATATGGGCTTTGTAGTGCCTTCCATCCGCCTTCGTGATTCCTCGAGTCTCGGAACCAATGAATACAGTATCAAAGTAAAGGGGGAGGAGATTGCCAGAGGAGAAATCCTGTGGATTACCTGCTTGCTTTGGAACCGGATGATGTAGAAGAATCAGTTGACGGCATTGAAACGATTGAACCGGCCTATGGGATTCCCTCTAAGTGGATTCGACCGGAAAATCGGGATAAGGCGGAGATGTATGGCTACACGGTCATCGAACCTCTGGCGGTAATGCTTTCTCACCTTTCGGAGACCATCAAGAGACATTCTCATGAGCTGATGAGCAGGCAGGAAGTTGTCCGCCTTGTGGAGAATCTGAAAAACCGCACCGGAGCTTTGTGAAGAAGCCTTTCCGGGAGTCATCAGTTATAACCTCTTGCAAAGAGTCCTGACGATGTTACTCCGCGAAGGAATCTCCATTAAAGACTTGGAAACCATTGTGGAGACCTGTTTTGAGACCATCAGTGAGAACGGTTTACCGGTAAAGGATGTGGATCAGATTGTGGAGAAGGTTCGTGCCGCTTTAAAGAGAACCATTACCAGAATGTACTGTGAAGACGGCAACATGAAGGTGGTTACCATCGATGCGGCTTTAGAGCGAACCATGGTCAATTCCCTCTCCAGAGGAGAGAACGGCATGTATCTTGCCTTAAACCCTGAGCTTTTGCAGAGTCTGGTTCGGCAGGTTGCGGAAGAGTGCAGAAAATTTAATAATCTTTCCGGCCCTCCGCTCATTTTGACCTCACAGGTTATGCGTATCCATTTTTACCACCTGATAGAGCAGTTTTATCCAAACGTGCGAGTACTTTCCTTTAATGAAGTAGCCAGCAATGTGCAGATACAGGCAATTGGAAGCCTGCAACTGGAAGAGGATACCGAAGAAAAAAGGAAGCGCTTAGAAAGAATACGGAATAGCTTAAAGTTGAAATCCGGGAAAAGAGGAATCCATCTTGAATGCTTTAAAATACCCAAGTTTAGAAGAAAAGTCCAATGAAGAACTCTTCCTTTTGTATAAAGAAAATCATGCCCAGGAAGTGAAGCAGGAACTGACTATGCGATATGTTTATATCGTGCGTTCCATCGCATACCAGATGCGGGAGATGTACCATGACTTTATGCAGACGGATGATATCGTAAATGAAGGTGTTATTGAAATCATGCGTGCCATCGAGCGTTACGACGAGAATCGGGATAATAAGTTTGAAACCTATATCTCCCGTCGTATCCGCGGTATGGTGATAGATATGATGCGTAAAAATGACTGGCTTCCGAGAAACTTTCATAGAGACAGCAGGAGCGTGGAGACGGCAAGCCTAGAATTAAATTCCCGTTTGGGAAGAGCACCTTCGGATGAGGAACTTGCGGATTATCTAAACATCAGCATAAAAAAGCTGCAGAAGATTCAGCGCATGAGCAATATGGTAAACGTTCTTTCTCTTGACATGACTTATGATGAGGGAAATGAAACCTTGCTGCAGATTCCATCCAGAGACAGCAGCACCCAGCCGGAATTTAACTTTATGCATAAGGAAAAATGTCCGTGCTCTGACTTCTGCGATAGAAGCTTTGCAGGAAAAGGAAAGGCTGGTTATTTCCCTTTATTATGTGGAAGAGCTGAATATGAACCAAATTGCGGAAGTCATGGAAATCTCTCAGCCCAGAGTTTCTCAGCTCCATAGCATTGCCATCCGGAAGTTAAGGAAATATATGGATGAACATGGAGAGGGATAGCGTGTTTTCCGTTAGTACCGAAAGCGCCATACGCTTTACTTGGAAAAGAGAACGTGATTCAATCTAAAAATAAGTAAAAATAAATCCGTAAAATCGTTATAAAATGAGGAAAAAGAGTCCGATAATCAAGAAGCGAGATGCTTATCCCTGTGGAAAAAGGGACGAAGACCAATTTCGTGAAGGATAGAGGACTCTTTTTTCTATATCCGGAAAAAGAAAGGATGAACTATGTATCAAGGTTTTTTTATGATTTAACATCGGGCATGATTACCCAAAGAAGAAATCTCAATACCATCAGTAACAATATGGTCAATATTCAGACTGCGGGATATAAAAAAGATACTATGGTCAGCACCACATTCAAAGAAGAGATGATGGTGCGCACCGGTAACTATAACAAGAACCATCCAAAGGATATTGCTATGGTTTCCCGCATTAAATCTGCGGCAAGAACCTATACGGATCACGAGCAGGGCGCCTATGAAACAACGGATGGAATCTATGATGTAGCCTTGGGCGGAAAAGGGTATTTTGCCATTTCCACTGCCAGAGGAACGATGTACACAAGGGGTGGTGCCTTTTCCGTGGATGAAAATGGAGTGCTGGAGCTTGCAGGAGTAGGAAGAGTACAGAGTACGGACGGACGGGATATCGTGCTTCCAAACGATAATTTTGCGATTGATCCGGACGGAAGTATTTACGACCCGCAAAGCACGGGAGAGCAGAGGACAGTATACGGAACGCTGAAGGTTGTTGATTTTGTGGATTATAACGCAATGCATAAAGAAGACAATAACCTTTTCAGCACAAACCAGGCGGAGCTCGATAAGCCTCTAGATACCACGGTAAATTGGAAGATATTGGAAAAATCCAATGTGGACATGGTTGAAGAAATGACGACCATGATGAGCTCCCAGAGGGCATTACAGAGTGCTGCGCAGATGCTTAGGATGTATGACAGTGTGATGAGTAAGGCAAGTAGTGATGTAGGGCGAATTTAAGAGGTAGAGGGATAATCTTATGAATATGTCATTTTATGTTGGCGCACTTGGCGCAAGTGCCAGCCAGAAAAAGTTGGATGTTATCGGAAATAATCTGGCAAATATCAATACAGACGGTTTTAAGCCGAAGAATGCCGTTTTTTCAGAGCTGATTAATTATAACTTGAACGATTCTCCGGAAGCAAGAACAGAGTTACAGGCAGGTGCCGGCACAACGGTGGTCAGAACCAATACTGAGCACGGAACGGCTGCATTTATGAGTACCGGTCAGCCGAATGATTATGCGATAGGAATGGATCATGCCTTCTTTAAATTACAGGATCCGAAGTCCGGAGCAATCAGCTATACAAGAAACGGACATTTTCATATAGGAGAGTTTCCCGACGGAAAGTTCTACCTGCTTACCGAATCCGGGAAGCATGTTTTGGATGAGAAGGGCGAGAAAAATGCTCGCCAATGAAAGCGGCTTAAGGATGCTTGCGGATGCGGCAAAGCAAGGACAGGATAGGGAAAAACAATCTATACGAGAACGAAAACGAGGAAGAAAGCATAGAAGAAAAGCGACAGAAGGTTGGAGTTTATACATTGACTTACCCCAGTCGATTAGTAAATAAGGGAGACAATGAATTTGCAGTCCGCGCGGGAGATACACAGAATGTAGACAAGGCAGTAGAAAACCCGGTGCTGGAGGAAGGAACGCTGGAACGCTCCGGAACGGATATGGCAAAGGAAATGACCCGTCTTATAGAAAGCCAAAGAGCGTTTAGCTATGCACTAAAAAATGGTACAGACATCGGATGAGGTGGAAGGCACCATTAACCAATTAAGAGGATAGGAACCTTGTTTTAAGATGAGGAAATAGAGAAATGAAGATAAACCGCTATGAAGATCTGAATCTTCAAGAACTGGATGTCATGAAGGAAATAGGAAGTATTGGAACGGGTCATGCAGCTACGGCTCTTTCCAAGCTACTGCAGAGAGAAGTTCGCATTACGATTCCCAAGGTGCAGATTCTGGATTTTGACGGTGCGGTAAAGAGAATAGGAAAGGAAGAGGAAATCATCGGTGCAACGCTTGTGCAGATGAGCGGAGATCTCGATGGACTGATGCTGTTTCTCTATGACAAACGCTTTGCAAGGAAGATGTTGAAAAAACTCTTGCAAACGGAATACAAAGATTTTGATGCCATGGATGATATGGCATTTTCCGCTTTAAAGGAAGTCGGAAATATCATCATTTGCTCTTATATCAATGCCTTTTCTCAGCTGGTGCATGTAGATTTGCACTTGTCCGTGCCCAGCAGTACGGTGAATATGTTGGGAGGAATTCTTACGGTACCTATGGCAGAGTTCGGATATGAATCGGATAAGCTGATGTACAGTAATGCGGATTTCCTCATGGATGGCAAAAAGTCTTCCCCTCCTGGCTTTTGATGCTTCCGGATATTCACTCCTTGAATACGATTTTGGAAAAGTTGGGAGTGTAAGATGCAAGCGGATAAGCAATTAAAAGTTGGGATTGGGGATATGAAGCTGACCCGGGGAGAGGGGGTCCTTGTCACATATGCCTTAGGCTCCTGCATAGGGACTGGCATTCTTTGATTCCTATATCAAATTGGGAGCCCTATTACACATCATGTTACCGGAGAGAGCGAACGAAAATGACCCGAATCTCTTTAAGTATGCAGACACGGGAATCCGGGAAACTTTACGAAAAATGTCTGCCTTCGGGATGGTGAAAAGCCGAACGACCGTGCGTATTGCAGGCGGTGCCAAGATGTTTGAAATCAGCGGAAATGCAGGTTTCGGAAACATCGGGCAGAGAAATATTGACAGCGTGAAAAAAGATTCTGAAAGAAGAGGGAATAAAGCTTACGGCGGAAGATACAGGTGCAAACTACGCAAGAACCATGAGCCTGAACACCGAAACCGGGGAGGTCCAGATCAGAACCTACGGAAGAGAGATAGTTCGGATTTAAGGATAGAGGAAGTGCAATGGAATGGGGCAGGATGCAGGCCCGAGTTTAAGGAAGAACGGAAAAGGGAGAGGTTATACGAAGATGAAAAAAGAAGAATGAGAAGGAAGGTATTTTACTGGAATCCGGAACGAATGAAATTGAAATTATGAAGTTTCGTGTTCTGGGAGAATTCTACGGAATCAATGTGGCAAAAGGTAAAGGAAATCATGATGACGGAAAAAGATTAAGCCCATGCCGCATTCTCATGCATCGGTAGAAGGATTCTTCAAGCCAAGACAGCAGCTTATTACAGTTATCAATCTGGCAAACTATCTGACGGGGACCACTCCGGAGCAGGGAGCAAGAGACCTCTTTATCATCACGCATTTTAATAAAATGATGGTGGCATTCCGTGTAGATTCTATTGAAGGAATAAGCCGTATTTCCTGGCAGAGCATCCAAAAGCCCGACAGAACTTTAGCAAACGGCGCTGAGTCCGTAGCAACCGGAATTGCACAGTGTGACAATCAATTGGTAACCATTTTGGACTTTGAAAAAATAGTAGCGGAAATTGCTCCGGCTACCGGGATTAAGCTGGAAGAAATTGAAAAAAATGGGAGCAAGAAGCACGATTACTGCACCGGTTGTGGTTGCGGAGGACTCCGTTTTGTTGCAAAAAATGATTGGTACCTCCTTGCAAAAGGCAGGATTTACCGATGTTCGGGTATACAATAACGGACAGGAAGCATGGGAATATATTTCTTCCCTGAAGGACGATCCGGATCTGTATAAGAAAATCAATCTTGTGATAACGGATATTGAAATGCCGATGATGGACGGACACAGGCTGACGAAACTCATGAAGGAAGATATGCGATTAAAACGAATACCGGTTGTTATCTTCTCTTCTCTGATTAATGAGCAGATGCGCGTGAAGGGAAAAAGAGGTGGGAGCGGATGAGCAGCTTTCCAAGCCCGAAATCGGACACCTGGTTGAAATTTTGGATATCTTGATAAAACGCTTTCGTGAATCGGACCACGCAGTACTGGCACATGGAGCATAAAGACTTTGGAGAAATATACTAAGAATAATCATTTTTTTCTACAAAATAAATCAGGGATGGTGAGAAGGAAAAAGTTTTTTTCACCATCCTATTTTTTTAAATCTTATAGTAAATTTAACTAGAATTTATGAAAAATTCCTAGCAAAAGTTTTGTGTATTGAGTATAATAAGGAGGAAAAGGGATGAAGAATCACAGGAAGAGCGGCATTGCGGTATTGTTTGGGCTTTGTATGATGAGCGTCCTTTTGTTCCCGGAAAAAGGCAGAAGCGGGAAGCAATTTTTCCGGAGACTGGGTAAAAGAAGGTGGCAGCTGGTATTTCTTTTTGGGACCGAATGAACCGCTCGAAAATGAATGGCTTGACTACAATGGAGAGAGCTATTATATCGGAAGCGGCGGGAAAATGGCTACCGGGAGATTCGTGGATCCCGAAGACAAAACGGAATACTTTTTTGATACGGATGGTAGGCTGCTGGAGGATGAGTTTAGTAAGAGTGGAGAACTGTATATCGGAAAAAGGTGGTAAGGAGCTCCGTTATTTTAACGAATACCGCAGTTTTATCCGAAAAAGAGCTGGAGAAGCTGAAAGGGAAGGACTTCGGAAAAAACGGGAAAAAGGACAGCGGAGAGAAAAATGCAAAAACAGAGGAAGAAGCAATTCATCCGGCTGCATTTGCACTTTTGGACATCAATGAAGATGGCTATAAGGATATTATCCTTTTGCAAGACAGGGTAGGGGAGGAAACAAAGTTACATCCCACTATTTTGTCTGTCATATTGTATCAAGAACAAGTAGCTGCACAGAAAGGAAGTGGCGGTCAGTCGGAGAGCGAGTCTTTGCCGGTAAAACAGAGAACCCTCCTTCCTCTTTTGGAAGAAGAGGGGAACGGTGACTATACGACAGTGATTCGAAAGAATAAACTGAGCGGAGAGCCGGCGTTTTTACGGACGAATGGTGCGGAGGACTTTTCCCTCTTCATGTATAAGAAGGATGAAGGTCTAACAGAGCTCTATTCTTTGGTCGGAAAGAGAGACCAAATGGGAGCAATAGAGTATTATTCTTTTTCCGACAAAGTCAGTTTTCAGGATTACCAAAGCGTATTTTTGACCATCCAAAACCAATTTGCCGAACCCTATTCTCTTAAGGCATTTAATTTGGATGAAGAAGGCCTGACGAACGCTCTAAAAGACTTCAGTAAGGAAGAACTTTCTTTTTATGCATCTCAGGAGTTTAATCAATAGCAATCCGATTCTTGCATGCTAGGAGGTTTTACTTTGTCTATTATTATCACCGTATCGAATCAAAAAGGAGGTGTCGGAAAGACGACTACCTCTGCAGCTATATGTGCAGGTTTTGCAGATAGAGGTGCGAAGGTCCTGGGGATTGACTTGGATCCCCAAGGGAATCTGGGCTTCTGTATGGGGCTGGAAGGCGTGAATGGCAGTACAATTTTAGATGCTCTGCAAGGAAAATTAAAGTTGCAACAGGTGGTTCGTCGTTTGGGAAAGGTGGATATCCTGCCTTCGGACATTTCTCTTTCCGCAACAGGACTGGAAAAGCTAGAGCCCGGAAAAAGAGAGACGGCTTTAAAGGAAGCACTTTCACCCATGATGGATTATTATGACTATATTGTGATCGATACACCGCCTGCTTTAAATTTACTGACCATCAATGCCTATGTGGTATCCGATTTTTTGATCATTCCCATGACTACGGATATTCTGTCCCTTGTTGGACTTTCTCAGCTCAGAGAGACGATTGATTCCGTAAAGCGCAGTTTGAACAGCAACCTTAAGGTCTTGGGGATTTTACTGAACAAGTTTGAAAAAGGAACCGCTCTCTCAAGGGATGTGGAAGAGATGACGGAGGATCTGGCAAAGCAGATTTCCACCAAAGTGTTTAAAACGAAGATTCGGCAAGGAGTGGCCATTGCCGAAGCCCCTGCACATGGAGAAGACATTTTTACCTATAATAAATATTCCCCTGCGGTGAAAGATTATTCCCGCTTTATTGATGAAATTGCAGCGGAAATAGAGGAAAATGTTCGTGTAAGTGAGGTGGTGGGATAATGGATAATAAGCTTGTAAGATCGAATAAAACTTCTCATGTGATGAATTTACTGACTTCTACACCGGGAGGCAGTGCGGAAGGGCTTAAGAATCTGGAGGAGAACTTAGCAAAGGAGACTGCGGAAGCAGTGCAGGAGAATACGAAAGCTGCAGAAGAGAACAGCGAAATAAGCGCAGTGGATTTCTCTTCACGCCTTATCCATAAAGCGGAAGAGAAATTTTCAAAACTTCGTACAGATACCTCCACAGCCAATGCAGAATCCCATCCGGGAGAGAATCTCTCTTTCGATGCCGGGATGCTTTCCGATTTTCATAAAGCGGCGGAGAAAACAAGGCAGGCTGCAGAGCACTTTGACGGTGCGGTAAGCAATTTTAAAACGGCAGTAGACAGCTTTGACAGTCTCGAGACGGAAAAAATGGGGCTCGCAGAGATGAAGGAAAATGAAAAGAAAGAGGAGGAACTTGCATTGAAACCGGAAGTTTTTTCTCCCTCTTTTAATAAACGCAAGGTTACCGTCATAGACGAGTCTTCGGAAAATGATAAAATCACCAATGAAATCCAGGTCAATCTGGAGAAGAATCTTTTAGCCGAATACAACGAGCCGGAACCGGAATTTCATATCGTGAATGTCATGGCGGAGATATTAAAGACCAAGGATGTCCCGGGCCTGATGAGACAATACGGAGGATGCACCTGCGACAAGTGCATTGCCGATGTCACGGCCCTCTCTCTGACAAGACTTCCCGCGAAGTATGTGGTTTTGGAAAAAAAGAAAAAGACAAGTCCTATGATCGGCTTTTATCAGAGTAAGTTCCGTTCGGATATTTTTGTGGCCATGCTTAGGGCAACTTTGGATGTAAAAGAGCATCCGCACCATGATACGGAAAGAGGAAAAGATACCACGAAATTTGATGAAGGGGAAAGAAAGAGTCTGGGAACCAATGCATTTAATCTTTTGAGAGACGTATAAGAAGAGACAAGTGAAATTAAATATGCAGATGGGAAAAAGAGGGCTACGTGAATCTGTGGCTTCTCTTTTTTCTTTCCTTATATTCTTTTACACTTTTGCCGATAATGTCATGAGAAGTTAGCAGAAAGAATGTCTTGGAAGGGAGTCCGGGCTTCTTGGGGCTTTTGAGAGGGTATACCGGTGAGAAGTTTTCTTACGTTAAAAGTCTTGCTAAACCGTAAGCGAGGAACACCTACTTTTCTCGTTTAAATCAGGAAACCGTGTCCGGTATAGAGGGCCGGCTTTTAAGAGAGGAAGGATGAATCATGGGAAGTTTAACAATGGGTGCAACCCAGGGAAGCTCCGGAATAGGAAACACTTCTTTGCGTGGTTTTGGCGGAATGGCTTCCGGACTGGATAGAGATGCTTTAATTGAACAGATGACAAAAGGGACGCAGGCAAAGCTCACCAAAGCAAGACAGGAGAGCACAAGAATAGAATGGAAGCAAGAGGCATTCAGAAGTCTTTCCGATAAGACGCTGGATTTGCAGGATGACTTTCTTTCTTATTCCTCGCGTTATTCACTTAAGAATTCCGAATTATATTCCACCAATCTGGTGGATGCAAGGGGAGATAGTGCGGCTACAAAATTCATTACCGCACGCGGTGCATCGGAGATGAGTAAAAAAATCTGAAGATTGCGGCAGTGACGAAGCTTGCAACGGCAGAGTCCGTTGTTTCCGATGTGAAGGGAACGGTTACCGCGATTAAGACGGGAATCTCTCTAAATGCAATGTCGGGAGCAAAAAGCGAAGATCAGTAATTTGAAGGGAACCTCTCTTCAATTTGGAAACTATGATACAACAGGTGCTTTCACAGAGAAAACAAGCTTTACTTTTCCTGCATCCTATACGGATGAAAATGGGAAGACTGTAGAAATAGACTATACCGGAGACAAACAGAAGCTCGTTCAGGATTTGAATAAAGCGGCAAAGCAGGCAGGAGTAAAGCTTGGAGAGCACCAGGACCTGAAATTTAAGTATAATCCGGGAGCAACGCCGGGAAATGACTTTATCAGTATTGAAGGAAGCTCGGACTATGTCATAAAGACCGGATCGAGTGCACTGGAAGCTTTGGGATATGAAGCAGGGCATCCGGGAGCAACATCGACCGGAAGCGGCTCGGCTGCTTATGGTTTAGGATTGAATCATTTTAATGCCGGGACGGCAGCTGCGCATAAATTTACGCAGAAATCCATAAAGGAAACGGATTATTTGGATTATCTTGCGGATAAAAAGATCAGCATAAGTTTTGGAGCAACAAGAAAGGATGTAAGCATCCTTACACAGCAACAGCTTAACCAGATTAAAGCGGCATCGACCGACCCGAGTACAAGACTCAATGCAGTAAAGGCGGCAATGCAGGAAAATATCGATCATGCTTTCGGAAACGGAAAAAAATCAGGGTGGATAGAGATACAGATCATCTTACCTTGAACAGTGTGAACGGAAAAGACACGGTTACCGTGAACGCCTCCGATAAAATCGAAAAGAGATAATCTGGGCATCCAGGAAGGAAGCTCCAACAGAGTCTCCGTATCCAGCTCGATTATGAGTAACCTTGATAAGCTGGGACTTGGTTCTTTTTCCGGAAATAAGGCTGCTTTGGATACCGCCCTCTCTCATTTGAAAATTAACGGGAAGGAAGTAAAGGGACTAAGTTCCGATATGACGGTATCGGAGATGCTGCGGAAGATTAATGATGCCGAGGTCGGAGTAAGAGCAAGCTATATGGAAGGCTCCGGACGTTTTGTGCTGGTAAGCAGCGAGACCGGAAGCGGAAGGACAATTGATTTAGGAAATACTGCGGATCCGAATAATGTTGCAGCCAAGATTTTTGGAGCAACGGCATCGGGAGGCGGTCAAATTAATCATGGAGAAGATGCGGAGCTCGTTTATAATTATGGAAACGGAATCAATGAAATTGCACATTCTTCTTCCAATACCTTTAACATTGACGGCTTGGAAATCACGGCAAGCGGAAAAATTCGGTGTGGAATTTGATCCGAGCGGAAATCCGGTAACAAGGCCGGATGGAAGCTATAACTATGATACTTCCAAAACGGTAAGCTTCAGTTCGAAGGCCAATGTTGAAAAAGCTGCTACCAATATGAAGAAATTCATAGAAAAATACAATGAACTGGTGAGCGAAGTTAATAGTGCTGTAAGAACTCGAAGAGAAAAAGGGGTCGATCCTCTTACCGAAGAACAAAAGAAGCAGATGAGTGAAACTTCGATTGAAAACTGGGAGAAGAAGGCAAAGCAGGGAGTTCTATACGGAGAAAGCTCTATCAGAAACTATAGTGTGTCCTTAAGCTCCGTGATGACGAAGATGATGGGAGACTTGGAGAAGGCCGGGCTTAGCTATACAGATATGGAAGAAGCGGGCATTACCATGTCATCGGATTTCCAGGATGGTGGAAAGTTGGTTTTTGATGAAGAAAAGTTTAAGAAAGCCATGGAGACGCATCCGGAAAAGATTGAGAAGATGATGACAGGATACCATGGTTCAAAAGGCTTGGTGAAAATCGTGGAAGAGACGGTAACACCGTATGCAACCCGCTTTTCAAGTAAAAATGGAGGATCTTACGGAGAATTAATTAAGCAAGCCGGCTCTAACAGGATGTCTTATACGAATCTCTCTTCCGTGATGTATCAGAAAATGAAGGAGAATTCGGAAAAGATTGAGAAAATCAAGGCATTGCTTAAAACTGAAGAGGATCGGTATATCAAGCAGTTCTCGCAGTTGGAACAGCTAATCAGCAAGATGAATGCTCAGGCCTCCTACCTGAGTGGGCTGAATAATTAGTTTTATCTTAACAAGTTGCATGCACTCATAAGGAAGGAAAGAGGATGTGAAAAGAAATGTCACATCCTCTTTTCTTTATAGTAAGAACTTTTTTAAAAAATCCTTTATAAAAACGGAATATCTGACGAAATACTTTAAGAGATGAAATAAGGATTCAATACCGAGAGGATGTGTATCGGAAAGAATTTTTCTTTTATCAGATGTATAAAAGAGTCCAATTCCAGTATGTAATCAGCTATTTTCTAAACACAGGAGAAGTCATGAACGAGTATCAAAAAAAGTATAAGGAGCAAAGTATTATGCAAATGAGTCAAGGAGAGCTTTTAATATTGACCTTTGATGAGGCAATCAAGTGTTTAAAAGCAGGCGGATCTTGCCTTGGGAGAAAAAATATGATAAGTTTGATGAATTATTAAACAAGTGCAATAAAATCATTCATTACTTACGAAAAACACTGGATATGAAACAGGAAATCAGCCGCGATTTAATGGAATTATACGACTTTATTACCTTTGATATAGGTTTAGTAAAGGCGGGAAGAGAAAGAAGGCAGGAAGAGCTTCCTAAGCTTGCAGATATCCTTAATGATCTTCGAGAAGGTTTCTATGGTGCTTCTCAAAAGGTTACGGATGTCCATATGCCTGAAGAAGCTAAGGTGGTAGGATAGTCGGAATAGATACGGGCTGCTTGTAAGATTTGGAAAGGGGGCTGTAAAAAAATTAAAAGTGCCAACTTTGATTTTTTTACAGCTACTTTTCTGTAATGGGGGAGAAATAGATGGACATGGAAAAACTTGCCAGTCTATATCAGAAAAGATATAATATAACGAATGAATTAAACAGGATAACGGATGAGCTTCTTGTGTCTTCCGAGAGGCAGGATAATGTAAGTATGGATCTTCTTTTGGATATGAGAGAAGAGTGTATCCATAACTTGGAACAGAATGAAATGGAAGTTCGCGAGATGGTGGAAGTAAGCGAACCGGAGGCGAAAAATTTACCAAAAAGATAACCGGTATAGGGGAAAAGGAAAGATCTTCCTTAAAGTATCCGGAAAAACAGGTTGCGGAGTTATACCTGAAGGTCGGAGAAGTTTTGGAAGAGGTAAAGAAGAAAAATAAGCTGATGCTTTTTTTCGGGCCAATCGCTCGAAAGACTATCTTGCTGATAAAATACTGGCATAAACAAATTTCGATTTTAAGAGTGCTAAGAAAGGAAAGCAATGAATCGAAGTGTGTATGAAGGCAAGTTTTTGCTGAACCTGGTGGGGGGAACCTTACGACAGGATGAATCTTTTCCTGTGATGCGGAATATGAATTGGGCGAGACTGTATCGTATTGCCGAGTATCATGAAATCACTTCCGCAGTATATCTTGGTATGCTTTCGGTGGGGGCAAGGGTTCCTGCCCTTTTTGGCGAGCGTTTTTTTCAAAGGTATCAGGAGGCGGTGCATTACGGAGAGATTTATGAGGCTTCGGAGTTGGAAATATTATCCGTGTTTCAGGCCTTCAAAGTCCCTGCAATCATTCTGGAAAGTGCCGCTGTTCGACGTCTCTATCAGTTACCGGAAACGGCGGCAAATTCTCCGCTGAGAGTCTATATTCCGGAAGAAAGCTATTATCTTGCAAAGGGTTATCTTGTGGATCTTGGGTATATCACGGATGAACAGTATAAGGGCTTTGGAGAAAGCATGAGACGGGTTGCCGGATTTCGTGTTGAACTATATCATACCCTCCCCTATCTGACGAAGACCTATAAGAATTGCATGAAGGGCATTTTAAACAGGGCCTATCCTGACAAGCAAAATCCTGCTTTGAAGGTCCTGTCCTTAGAGAGCAGTTATCTTTTTCCGTATTGCAGAGGCATCCTATCATTTTTGCAGTGACAGTTTGCGAGTCAGGGAGCTTTTTGGATCTCTATCTGTTCTACAAATTATTCAACAAGGACATGAACCGTCGTTTTCTGGATGCGAGAATCAAGGAGCTGAACATCGGTCTTTTTGTCACAGACTCTGCTGCACATGGCGGATATGTGGTTCAGTAGCCGGAATAACTCTTTATTTCCCTATCCGAAAGAAGACATCAGCCTTTATGATGATATGGAAAGCCGCATACTCTCGAACGGAATGGTAGGAAGAGACAGTATTTCCGAGGCCATAAAGTTAAGAAAAGAGATTCGCAATGTGGAAGACCAGGAGGAGCGGGTAGAAAAATGGAGAAAGTGGAAGGATAAGTGGAAGAACCGCTTTAAAGCGTTGGGAAGACAAATCAGATGGCTGTTCCCGGATAAAAAAACTATATGACGAGCCTCTATCCCGTACTTGAGAAAATGATTTTCTTACTCCCGTTTTGTTGGATAAGAAGAGATATAAAGCTGATCTGGATTATGATTCATACGAAAAATGAAGTGCCGGAAGAAGTTCCTGAGATGAATGACAGGACGGATTCCAGTGAAGTGGCAAAGTATCGTAGAATCAGAAGCATTTCCTCTACAGAAGACATAGGCTATTCGGATGATCCGTTTAGAACGGACGGCAAGAAGAAGGCATTCTATAAAGGAAGAACCGGAGCTTTGGAGGAGGGAGTCACAGGAGATACCGAGGCGGAAGAGCTTCCCTTAAATAAAGACTACAGTTTCCTGTCTGAAGAGATCAATGAAGAGGAAGAGGCGAATGAGGGGAAAGAGACCGACTTAAATCTTTGGGATTTTAAGGCGGCATCTCAATCCGGTGCATTATCGACTCCGTCTTCTACATCGAGCTCATCGTCGACTTCGGCGTCGCTTTTAAAAAGGAACAAAAAAGAGAATGCGCTGTCTGAAGAAGAAATACAGAAAGCCTATGCGCAGGGCTTACCCAGAGAGATGGATACAGAGCCTGACCCCTTCGTAAATCGGGAGGCGGCTCCGGAGCAGTCCGGTGTTTGGGATTCTATCCCCAAAAAAGAGCATACGGATGACCCCTCTTCCGCCATTTTCGGAAAAACTCAGTGCGGAGGATGAGGATAAGGCGGTGGGGGCCCTTAGTTCATTTTTGGATAAGGATTCTGCTTCCGGCTTAAGTGAAGAAGAAATTCAGGAAAAATATCAGACTGATTGAGGCTCGATACAGACAAATCCTGGAAGGAAGCGGACTGGATGTGGAAGATACAAAGCCGCATGTCGGAAAGGAAGCGGAAGAGATAAAAAAGACGGAAGAGCCGACCGATCCCACAGAGATTACAGACGACATGATTAAAAGCATTGAGGCGGAACTGGCCAGAGATGCGCAAGGTAAGCAAAATCAGCCAGCAGGGCAAGGCATCCGTGAAGTGGATTTCAATCTTCCGGGAGGAAGGCAGTCCGGATTGGCTAAAAATCACGGTGAACAAACTGTTCGCGAAGTGGGATTTGATTTTCCGGGTGAAAATAGGACAAGAGCAGCTAAAAATCCTGGCGAACAAACTATTCGTGAAGTGGGATTTGATTTTCCGGAAGGAAATAGGACTACAGCAAATAGAACTGCTGCTGGCCAAGGAATCCGTGATGTCGAGTTCAGCTTTCCCGGAGGAAAAACAATCCGGCGAAGTAAAGGCAGCAGGACATGGTGTTCGGGATGTTGAATTTAATCTTCCGGGAGGAAAACAATCCGGTGAAGCCAAAGCAGTAGGGCAAGGCATTCGCGAAGTGGATTTCAATCTTCCGGGAGGAAGACGACTTGAAGCAGAGAAAAAAATCCACATGGACAGGGAATACGTGAAGTGGAATTCGGCTTTCCCGGAGGAATCTCAGGGTGAAGACAAGCATTCAGAAGGACCGGATATTCGAAAAGTGGAATTTGCATTTGCCGGAAAGCCAAAGGCGGAATCGGGAAGAGAAAGCTTTTAGCAGTGCAAAGGAAGAAACCGTGATGGTGGGCGGTAAAAGTATGAAGGTTCATTCCTGGATGTTCCCGAAAGAAAAGCATGAAGAGAAATAGCCTCTCTTTTCGAGGGACAAATATCCTTTGGGAAATGAATTCCGACAGAACTGTTATTTTTTTAGCACAGTGTAAAAAAATTCACCTTGGTATAGGGGTGAATTTTTTTATGTGTATGGTAATCCGGATATAGGATAGAGTTTTTCTGTATTGTAGGATGCGATATTATATAAATTGCAGGATGTGTTATTATACAAATTCATTTGACAAAAAGATAAAAAGGAGTAGAATTACAAAAGCATTTTTGCAATGGGACAGGTAAATTATGCTCTTTTATAAGTTTTACCGGTTCTGTGATTACTTAAAGCAGGGCCTTAGGCCCGGGCTACATTAAATACTGAAATCAGTCCCTGACTGGACCAGAGTAAGTAGCCTGCACATAGGAGGTTGTTATGAATTCTTACGTAGCAAAAGGCTTCTACTATCGAAAGAAAGTGGTTCGTGGTAGATGCAGAGGGGAAGACACTCGGACGTCTTGCATCGGAAGTAGCATCCGTTCTTCGCGGAAAGAGAAAGCCGACTTTCACACCGTTCTTAGACTGTGGCGACTATGTAATCGTAGTGAATGCAGAGAAGATTCAGGTAACAGGAAAGAAGCTTGAGCAGAAGTTGTATCGCACCCATTCTCGTTATGTCGGTTCCATGAAGGAAACTTCTTTAAGAGATATGAGAGCCAACAAGCCTGAGCAGGTTATTGAACTTGCAGTAAAGGGAATGCTTCCCAAGGGACCTTTAGGTAGACAGATGTACAAGAAACTTTTCGTGTATGCAGGCCCGGAGCACAAGCACCAGGCACAGCAACCAGTTGCATTATCAATCTAAGGGAGGAATAGAGAATGGCTACAAATAGAAACTACGGCACTGGTAGAAGAAAAAGCTCTGTAGCAAGAGTGTATATCATGCCGGGTACAGGTAAGATTACCGTAAATAAGCGTTCCATCGATGAGTATTTCGGTTTGGAGACTTTGAAGACCATCGTTCGTCAGCCGCTCGTGGCTACACAGAACGAGGGCAAGATCGATGTACTTGTCAATGTATGTGGTGGCGGTACCACAGGTCAGGCCGGCGCTATCCGTCACGGTCTTTCTCGTGCACTTTGCGAGATGGACAGCGACTTCAGACCGGTTTTAAAGAGAGCAGGATTCCTTACAAGAGACTCTCGTATGAAGGAGAGAAAGAAGTACGGATTAAAGGCTGCACGTCGTGCTCCGCAGTTTAGTAAGAGATAAGAAAAGACATATCAAGTATATGGGACTCCTCAAGCACTTGGGGAGTCTTTTCTTATCCCTCTAAACTGCGTAACTGTTCGCCGTAAAGGCTCACAGTTACTCGCTAGCAAGATGCCAAAGGGCATCTTGCTTATCCGCTCGTACAGTTCTCCAAGAGATAAGAAACGAATTCATATTCTCTTTACGCTCGTACAGTTTAGTAAGAGATAAGGAAAGACAACAATTATTTTTTTATATGAAATTTGCATATTTCAAGAGGATTCAGAAATTGGTTGTCGTTGAAAAAAACTTCAGCAACCAAGAACAGCGTATGACTTTTTGTGGGGTCAATAACAGATTAGAAAATAAAAACGTGAAGTATGTTGATATTTTATTATTTTCGGCGCATAATAAGATTACAAGAAAAATAAAAAGAGGGAAAACCGTTTTTAGAGGAGAGCCACCTATGAAAAATACTCCGTATCACCGCACAAGGACTTCCGTTATTCAAAGAAAACTTGGATATTTGCTTTTATGCGCAGCAACGTGTTTGCGAAGAAGACAAAGATAGCCTTTATCGTTTGACGGATAACTACTATCTTCACTCTGCCTGTGCTTTCATTGGAATTAACGCATCAGGCAAAACATCGGTGTTAAAGGTCATTAGTTTGGCAATGAATATTGTGAAAAATGAGCCCATCAATCATGTGGAGGCAAAAAGCATTCTTGGCGGAACAAAGAAAGCTATAATCCGCACCTATTTTTATGATAAACGCAGTTATATCTGCTGTTTGGAAACTGTAATTGTAGCAAAAAAAGCGAAAACAGAGGAATATGTGTATACGATTCTGTCTGAAAGCCTTTGGGAAAAGCCGATTGCAACCATTAGGTCGAAAAAGTATCTGACAGATTTTACAGGAATGAAGCCGGTAGAACAGCGCAATAGCGATGAAGCATACCTTTCTGATGATGTCAGCTTTATCATTGCACATAATAAAAAAGCGAATGACTCAGTGGAAATATTCAGCTTGCTTTCCTATACGAATGTGAATGTGCTTCCATTTACCGAAGACATTCCGTTGGAGGTAATTGCATTTCTCGACCCGACTATTGAAAAATTATGCTTTGAGCAAACAGAGGGAAAAACATTTATCCACTTGAAGTTTAAGGATGAAGAAGAGATTATCCTGAATAATGCGGCAGACCTTGAGCAGTATCTATCCTCCGGTACGATTAAGGGTATTATTACATTCTCGATGGTAAAGGAAGTTCTTCGTTCAGGAGGTTATCTTCTGGTAGATGAAATAGAGAATCATTTCAACAAGGAAATTGTAACGACCTTAATGCGCTTCTTTATGGATAGCAGACTAAACAAAGACGGCGGAACGCTTATTTTCACCACGCATTATCCGGAACTGCTGGATGAATATGACCGAAATGATGGGATTTGTATTGTAAGAAACCGTAATGGTATTATAGCAGAAAATTTGAGCTATCTATTGAAGCGTAATGATATTAAAAAGAGTGATGCCTACCAGAGTGGCTTCCTTGAGGGAACAACGCCGGCATATGAAGCGTATATGCGCTTGAAGAAAAGCCTGGCCGCTTCTATCCATTAAGGAGGAGGCAGAATGGAATTAGCAAAGTATAAGGCGTGTATATGTGAAGGCTCTGCAGAAGGAGCTATTATTGACATATTGGTTGATAATGATCTTCTGATTTTCAAAAGAGAAGAAATGCTGGAAGAATGTGTTATCCGTTGCAGAAGCGCTAAGCGATTTGAGGAGCGATACTTACGGAAAGGATTTGATGAGCGGATTTCTGTGATACGGATTTTGGATTCTCGTAGAGAGGGATTTCGATTGAGTAATGCATATGAGCAGAAAATTGACGTGGTAAATGTCATTACTGCTCCAGAAATTGAAATGTTGATTATTCATACGGAAGAAGCATATGATCAATTTAAGCTTTCCGGAAAAAAACCAAGCGAATTTTGCAAGTCAAATCTTCGGATGCATGATGTGAAGTCGTATGATTTTGTGAAGCAGTATTTCAGTAACCCACAGCTCTTAGTGAAAGCCATAAAAGAGTATCGTAGAACAGCGAATATTCCCAAAGGAGAATACTGTTTGTCTGATTTACTGAGATGAGCTTGGAAAGGTTTTTGATACATAGACCTTGGCTCAAATGATCACTAAGAGGAATGGATAACAGTTTACAGAAAAACAGAATAGAATCATCTTTGATGTTGGAACGTTGTTGAGGAAAAAGGCTTATGGCAAAGGATGAGTATTTAATTACGGATAGACCGCTGAAAGCATTGACGATTTTTGCCATGCCGATGATTTTGGGCAGTTTCTTTCAGCAGGTTTATAACATGGCGGATTCGATTATCGTCGGTCGCTTTGTCGGATCTTCCGCCCTTGCCGCTGTCGGTGCCTGTGCAGCGCTGACCAATGTTTTTCATTTGTGTGGCGCTTGGTGCCGGTGTCGGAGCCGGCGTTCTTGTCAGCCGCTATTTTGGGGCCAAAGAGTATGGGAAAAATGAAAACGGTTGTGTCAACCTCTTTGCTTAGCTTTCTTGTTCTAAGTCTACTTCTTTCCGTCTTCGGTTTTTTTCTTTTTCCTACGCGATGATGGAAGCTTTGCAAACGCCTTCCGACATTCTTAAGGACGCGGTGCTGTATCTCCGGGTCTATTTTATCGGCTTTTTCGTTCCTTTTTATGTACAATATTCTCTCCACCATGTTTACGTCTGTTGGAGAATCCAAAATTCCGCTAGGACTTTTGATTTTTTCCTCCATCTTAAATATTTTTCTGGATCTTTGGATGGTAAGAACGCTCGGCCTTGGGGTGTTCGGCGCAGCCCTTGCGACGCTTATCGCACAAGGCGTTTCCGCCGTACTTTCTCTTCTCATTTTCTTTTATCGAATAAAGCGATATCAAAGCAGTTTTAGCTGGTTTGACATTAAGGAACTATCTTCCATACTTCGGATTGCCGTTCCCTCCGTGCTTCAGCAATCCACGGTTTCCATCGGCATGATGATTGTGCAGTCGGTGGTCAATCCCTTCGGCACACAGGCTCTTGCGGGGTATTCGGCAACGATGAGAGTGGAAAATGTTTTCGCTTTGATTTTTGTCTCTATCGGGAATGCCGTTTCACCGTTTGTTTCCCAGAATCTTGGTGCAAAGAAAATGCGCCGTATCAGAGAGGGCTATCATGCCGCGCTTCTCCTCGATGCGGCCTTTGCCGTTTTTGCCTTTATGATTATTGAAACCCTGCACACAGAGATTTCTTCGCTGTTTCTCGGAAAAGACGGAACTGCTCTCGCCTATCAGGTGTCTTCCGATTATATGAGATGGCTCGGCTATTTTTTCCTCTTTATGGGAGTGAAAATGGCGACCGACGGAGTCCTTCGAGGGCTTGGAATCATGCGGCCATTCCTCGTTGCTAACATGGTGAACCTTGCGATTCGCCTGTCCGTGGCCTTATCTTTAGCACCCCGCTTCGGGATTTCCTTTGTCTGGCTTGCCGTGCCCATAGGTTGGCTTGTCAATTTTCTGCTTTCTTATTGCGCACTAAGGAAAGCCTTTCCCGGGGAGCCCGGCTTATCTGCTCGCTAGTGCAGTTTATACACCGACAAGATGCGAACCTATACAAAAAACTTATGAATTTCTGCTTCTATTGTGTTTTCTGATGTTGCCGTAAAAATACAATGCAAATATTGTCATGAAAAAATAATTCCTATATAATCACTGGGAATTGTTTTTTGTTTCAGGGAAAAGGAGGAAAAAGAGTGAAGAAGAAATGGATGAAATTGTTCTCTATTGTGGCGTTAAGTCTGGCGGTAACAGCCTGCGGAGCTGCAAAACAGGAGAGTAGTGAAACGAAGACAGGAACAGCTGCACAGTCGGAGAAGGCTTCTGAAGGGCAGACGGAAAAGGCTGCAAGTGCAAGTACAGAAAGCGATAGCTTCACTTACATTATTGACGGCGATACGGGAAATACTTTGAATCCGCTTACAGCGGATGACCGCTACGGCTTAATGACTACGCATGCTTTATATGCTCCTCCTTATCATATTTATGGAGACGGAACAATTGATTATATCTTGGCTGAAAGCATGACTCCGTCGGAGGACGGTTTAACTTTAACCATGAAGCTGAAGGACGGTTTAAAGTGGAGTGACGGAGAGCCTCTTACTGCTGATGATATTGTTTTTACTTATGAGAGTATCAACAAAATAAGCAAGAATCTCTATATCGGAGATGATCCCATTACGACGGAAAAGCAGGATGAGAGAACAGTGCTCTTCCATCTGCCCTCTGTTTCCGCAAGTGCCATGGAGATGCTTTCCGACGAAATCAGCATTATCCCGAAGCATATTTTTCGAAGGGAAAGGAAAAATGCGGATATTTCCCTTTTGGACGATAAGGTTGTAGGTTGCGGTCCCTATACTTTTGAAGAATACAAGACAGGAGAGTATCTGAAGTTCAAGGCCAATCCCAACTATGTGAAGGGAAAACCCTATATTGATACCTTGATTTACAGAATTATTGAGAAGTCCGACACCGCGACCTTGGCTATGCAGAGCGGAGAAGGGGACACCCTCGTTCTCACACCGGATATGATTGAGCAGTATAAGGGAAAAGACGGCTTCACTCTCTATAATTACAGCGAAGGAAGAGTTCCTTATGTTCGTTTAAATGTGAATGCCGACACGATGAAGGATAAGAACTACAGAGAAGGCATTTTAAAGGCTTTAAATCGTGATGAGATTATGCTTGCGGCATATGGAGATAAGGATTACTACGAGCTGGGATATTCTTTCCTTCCCTATGATAACAAGTATTATACGGATGATGTAGAAAAATGGGATCAGGACCTTGAGAAAGCAAAGGAACTGACCAAGGACGGCGCGAAGAGCTTAAAACTTGCCTATATTACCAACAATGGCGTTCTCGAAAGAGGGGACTTGCCATCCAGTCGGAATTAAAAACAGGTAGGAATCGATGTAGAACTTGTCGGAATCACAGACGTTGCATATTCCAAGATGTCCAGAGAAAAGGGAAATAAAGAGTATGATATCGTGCTCGGCGGATATGTAATGGGTAGTGATCCGGATACTTTCGCTATGCTTTTCTCCTCTCAGAAAGACAACAGCATGAGCTTTAGCAATGCGGAAATCGATAAGCTCTTTGAAGAGGGAAATGCCACCTTAGACGATTCGAAGAGAATGGAAATCTATAAGAAGGTGCAGAGACTGGTTTCCGAAGAAGCAATTTATTATCCGCTCGGAACCAATCTGAGAACCATCGTAACCAAGAGCAATGTAGATCCGGAAGAAGCGAAGCTGGTTCCGATTTATACCTACGGTGATCTTTCCAAGTTAAAGTTTAAATAAAAATATAGTAAATAAAAATATAGTAAATCGAAATACAGTAAATCGAAAAATAGTAAAAGTACAATAGAGTAAATTACAATATAGATTGTTCGATTTAGGAAGATAAAAATAATGGAGATGGAGTTATCCATTTCCATTATTTTATAATTCATAACGAGTATCGCTCGCAACAAGTGGCTTAGGGCGATGTCTGAGACATCTTGTTCAAAACGAGTATCGCTCGCAGCGCGCGCGGTAGTTCATTCTAGACAAGTGGCTAAGCCGAGACCGAGGATATCCGTTTTAGAAGGATATCGGTATAAACACATGATGCCTCATTAAGAAGAAATATATCTTTATGTAAAAAGAAATCAGGATTTTATGACTAAATATATAGTAAAGAGATTAATACAAACAGTTCCTCTGCTTTTTCTTATTACGGTGCTCTGCTTTACCTTAATGAATCTGGCACCCTATGATGCAGTGGATGCCATCGCAAATTCCAAGATGACAGAGGCGCAGAGGGAGGAAAAGAGGGAAGAACTGGGACTTTTAGACCCTCTTCCCGTGCAATACATTCGCTGGGTAGGGAGAGTGGCTAGAGGAGACCTCGGAAATTCGCTCTTAAATCATACCAGCATTTCGAAGGACCTTCTGATTCGGATTCCGAATACCATCAAACTGGTCCTACCTTCCTATGCTACCGCGTATATCCTGGCGATTGTCCTTGGATTATACAGCGCAAGCTTTCAAGGAAAATGGCCGGATAAGTTGATTGACGGTTTCTCTACGCTGGGACTTGCTTTGCCAAGCTTTTGGATAGCGATGATCTTTATTTATTTTTTTGGCTATAAGTGGAAGATATTTCCCTTGCAAGGGATGCAAACGATAGGAAAGGAAGGGGATGTTTTAGACTTTTTAAGACATCTTGTTCTTCCCTACCTGGTTCTCGTTATCGTTTTTCTGCCGGACTTATGCCGTTACGTCCGCTCCTCTGCGATTGTGGAGCTTAGACAGGACTATGTATTGGTACAAAAAAGCGTTCGGTGCAAATAAAAAGAGAAATTCTTTTTCCATCATGTTGCCAAAAAAATGTTCTCTTACCGCTTTTTACAAAACTCGGAATGGCTTTGCCGCTTCTCGTAACAGGTGCAGTCATTACGGAAAGTGTATTTGCTTGGCCGGGTGTCGGCTTATATTTTGTAAAAGCCGTGGATTCTTTGGATTATCCTATTGTTATGGCGGTTTTGCTTTTTTCCGGAACGCTTGTGATACTGGGGAACCTCCTCTCGGATATTCTCTATGCTCTAGCGGATCCGCGAATTGCCTTTTAAGAAAGAGAGCCGGTGGATATGAGGATTAACAATTTCTTTTCTGCATTGAAAAAGGATAAGCTTGCGCTCCTTTCTCTCTTTTATCTTCTTTTTGCAGTTTTTATCAGCATAGTGGTTCAGTGGATTCCCATCGATCCGGACCGGCTGGATGTGATTCATGCTTTGGCATCGCCTTCTCCGGCACATTTTTTCGGTACGGATGAGGTGGGGAGAGATTATTTTATACGCGTGCTTTACGGAGGAAGAGTCTCTTTGTTGGTAGGCTTTTTATCCATGCTTATGAGTATGAGCATAGGCGTGGTTTTGGGGCTTGTTTCCGGCTACTTCGGGGGCTTTGTGGACGCGATTCTTATGCGTATCGTAGATGTGATTTCTTCCATTCCTTGGATTATTATGGTTATGGTAATAGGGATGATTTTCGGAAGAGGCTTTCTCTCTTTAATCTTTGTTATCGGACTTTTGAGCTGGATGGAAATCGCGAGACTGATTCGATCGGAGGTTTTGTCTTTAAAAGAAAGAGAATATGTGCAGTATGCAAGATTCCTCGGAATTCCTTCGGGGAAAATTCTGTTCTCTCATATTTTCCCGTCCATCCTTCCGACAACCATTACGGCTTCTACCGCAGCGATTGCCTCATCGATTATGGTGGAAAGTGCTCTTAGCTTCCTCGGAAGAGGAATTTCCGCTCCGATGTCCAGCTGGGGAAGCTTGTTGCAAAGTTCACAGAAGTTTTTGCAGAAAGCCCCTTACATGGCGGTCCTTCCCGGAATTCTTATTATACTAACTGTATTCTCCTTTAATAAGCTGGGAGAGGTTTTACGGAAATCTCTGGATCCTTCTGCCTCACAGGGGACTTAGCCGGATATGTAATCGGGGAGATAGCATGCACCAAGAAAGCAGGTAACAAGACGAAAGCGGAAAAGAATGAACTATATTGCTTTACATTTGGTAGTACTGTAGTTTTTTTGTACTATGCATTTTATGAATCAAGTAAAGATATAACTAAGGTAAAGATATAACTAAGGTAAAGAGATGAATTGGGAAGAAAACGAAGAGCAGAGAAAAAACGAAGAGCAGAGAAATAAAGAAGTGTGCAGAAAAAAAGAAGGATATAGAGTGGAAGAAAAGAGAGTAGTAGAAGAATATAGAGTGGAAGAAGAGGAGCTTCTTAGTGTAGAGGATTTAAGTGTGGAGATTCCGCTTTCGGAAAAAACGGTTTACCCTGTTTCCGGTATCCGCTTTTCTCTGAAAGAGGGAGAACTTGCAGCGATTGTCGGAGAGTCGGGAAGCGGAAAAATCAGTGGCGATGAAATCGATCCTCGGTCTTCTTCCGAGCGGCGCAAGAAGAACAGCGAAGAAACTGTCCTTTAAGGGGAAAGACCTTATTTCTTTATCGGAGAAAGAGTATTACGGCATACGGGGTAAGGAAATCTCCATGATTTTCCAAGATCCCATGACCGCTTTAAATCCTCTGATGAGAATTGGAGAGCAGATTTCCGAGGTCATCCTTCGGAACAGGAAGGAAAAAATGACCCATAAAGAGGCGAAGGAAGAGGCAATCTGTCTCCTTTCTTCTGTAGGGATTACCGATGCGGAGAAAAAATACAGGCAGTATCCGCATGAATTTTCGGGCGGAATGAGGCAGAGAGTCTTGATTGCCATGGCGCTATCCTGTTCTCCCGCACTTCTTATTGCGGATGAGCCGACTACGGCACTCGATGTTACGATTCAGGCACAGATTTCTGAAGCTTTTAAAGGAAGAGGCAAGAGAGAGAAACACGGCGGTTATCTTAATTACGCATGACCTTTCGCTTGTTTTTGAAAATGCGGAAAGCCTCTTCGTGATGTACGGCGGGAAAATCATGGAGAAGGGTAAGGTAGAAGAAATCTTCTCCACTCCGGCACACCCGTATACGAAAGCACTTCTTGCCGCGATTCCGTCGATGGAAATGGAAAAGGGAGAGAGGCTAAAGCCGATAGAGGGAATCCGCCTTCTCTTTTGGAAAAAGCCCATGCGCTGTCCGTTTTCTTGAACGCTGTAAGGAGAGATGCTCTATCTGCGAAGTGGAGCTGCCGAAAGAGCAGAGTCTAAGTAAGACGCATAGCTTTGCTTGCCACCAAAAAAAGTGGAGTTTAAGTAAGGGGCATAGCTTTTTTTGCCAAAAAAATAGGAGTCTAGGCAAGACAGATAGCCTGGCTTTGCCACAAAAAGAGCAGGGTTTAAGTAAGGCACGTAGCATTTATTTATTATAAAAGAGAAAAATCCAATGGAAGGCATATGGTGCTTGCCGGTCATAAAACGGAAGAGGAATAAATGAAAGAAGAAATATTACGAGGAGAGGGGATAAAAAAAGACTTTCCTATTCGAAACTTTTTTGGAAAAAAATTAGGAAATATTGCGGCGGTAAAGGATGTCAATATTTGCTTAAATAAAGGGGAGACCTTCGGTCTTGTCGGGGAGTCCGGCTGTGGGAAATCCACCTTAGGGGCGTTGTCTCTTGGGGATGATTGACAGAACAGCCGGGAAGCTCTACTTCCACGGCAGGGAAATTCCGATGGGGGAGGAAAAGTCGATAAGGGAGATGCAAAGAAAGATGCAAATCATTTTCCAGGACCCGTATTCCTCCTTAAATCCTTACTGGACAGTTCGGGAAATTCTGGAAGAGCCGCTCTCAGAGGAGCGTTTATCGAAAAAAGAAAAGGAAGAAAAGATAGAAAAAATTCTGGAGAAGGTGTCTTTAGCAAAAACGGATCTTGTGAAGACTCCTTATGCCTTTTCGGGAGGGCAAAGACAGAGAATCGGTATTGCACGAGCCCTCGTAAAGGAGCCGGAGCTGGTACTTTGCGATGAGCCGATAGCGGCTTTGGATGTGTCCATTCAGGCGCAGGTTGTGAACCTACTCAAAGATTTACAGGAGGAGTTAAAACTCAGCTATCTTTTTACGGCGCATGACCTATCTATGGTGCGCTATATCAGTGACCGCATCGGGGTGATGTACTTGGGGACAATTGTGGAAACGGGAGATACGGACAAGGTCTTTCAATCCGCACTGCATCCCTATACGAAAGCACTTCTTGCCGCTGTGCCAAGACTTAGTAAAGTCGCTAAAAAAGAGGACATTTTGGAAGGAGAGGCGGAATCTATCGGAACGGAAACGGGCTGTCTCTTTGCTTCCCGCTGCCCTTACAGGACTGCACAGTGCCTGGAAGCTCGGCCGGTACTGGAGAGCGCGGCAGAAGGACATCAGGTGGCTTGCTTTAGGTGGAAGGAGATAAGCGGGTAAGTGTGAAGAAAGTCTCTAACTTACTTTAATATCTCCGGCTCGTCTTTTGCAATATAAGCCTCTAGGGTATTTCTATCCACCAAGGATGGCTCTACGCCTTCTCTGGTAATGCTTAAAGCTGCGGCATAAATGGCGATACGGATTGCCTTATCAAGAGGATAATCAAACAAAAGATAAGAAGCGAGAGCACTGATAAAGGCATCAGCAGCACCTGTTGTGTCGATGGCGCTAACTTCCTTTGCAGGGAAAAGAGCACAGAGACCCTTTCCTTTTTGCAAAAGACCGCTTTTTTTCCAAGCGTGATGATAACCATGCCGGCTCCGCTTTTTTTAAGAAATAGTCAGCACAGCTTTCCAGAAGGCTGATGTCCGACTTTTTCTTCTATTTGCATCTTCTGCAATTTTTTTCTGCAAGCCTTGGCTCATCTAGAGATAGGAGAGTGAAGGCTTCTTCAAGGTTAGGAACGAAAATATCCGTTAAGGACAGGATTCTTTGCTCAATTTGCCTTATGGAAGAAGGCTTGAGGATAACAGGAATCCTGTTTTTTTGTGCAAGAAGACAGGCTTTTAAACACGGCATCTTGCGGGATTTCCGTATTTAAGAGGCAGATTTTACAGTCGCTAAAAGGCGGGAGTGGCCTCTTCGATGATTTTTTTCTACTGACACATTCATTTGCACCGGAAAGAATAGAAATCATGGAATCTCCCGTATGGTTTAAAGAAAGATATATCCTTTTCCCGTGATTTCTCCGGGGATACGTTTTTAAATAAGTGGTATTCACGCCCTTCTGCTTTGCGGTTTCGTAAATGGTATCCGCTTCAAGGTCATCTCCAACCAGTCCGATGATGGATGCATTGTGTCCCTAAATTACTGACCCCAATGGCTTGGTTCATACCTTTCCCTCCCAGATAGGAAGCGGAACGTGCGGTACGGGTTGCGATTCCGGGGCTTGGGAGTTCCCGGAAAAAGAGATAGGAGTCTATATTGACACTGCCAAGAACCACAATTTTTTTCTCTTCGCTGTGGAAGGCGCTGCAATCGAATTATTGTGGTTTAAGCTGTATGCAGGCAAAAATGCGGGATGGTTTCTTCTTGGTAGAAACGGCGTTTTTTTGAATCTTGGGGAAGCTTCCATCTGCGCGATAAGGCATTTTCCTAAATACTCTCGAATGCTTCAAAAGGAATAAGGAGAGCCGAAATTTCGGAGAAGTTATGGATATTGCTTTGGTGCTTGCATAAAGTAGTCAGGGAAATATCGTTCGGGATATGCAAGTGCCGATTCAATAATCGCTGGTACACACGAAAGCAATTTTGAAAATGGAGACTTAACACGGCAGTAGTGCTCCCTCCGGAGATGCTCCGATAAAATTTATCGTTGTCTTTGGAGAAGAGCAAGTCCTCTGTAAACGGCAGAGAGTTCTTGTATAAGCAGTTTTTTTAAAGCCTTCTATAAATTCTCCACGAATAGGACTGTCTTTCTCCGCGATAAGGGCGATTCGACTGTGTCCTGCTTCCACTAATTTTTTTCTGTTAAAAAAATTCCGCCATATTTCTGTAGGACATTGCCGGAAGAAAAATCGGATCCGACCATTTTCTTCTTCGGCGCTAAACAAAAAAATAGGGTTTTTTTGCTTTGCGAAAGCTGTGACTGCACATCGGGAGACAAGCTTTTTGCTTTATTGGGTTAAAACAGAATTCCGTCAACATTACTGGAAGAGAGAAGTGCCAGATTTTTTTCAATTCCTGAGAAGGGTTCAGATGACTTTCCAATACAGTGATGCCATAACCACGGGAACGTGCGATGTTCATAAGACCTTTCAAAAAGTCGTTCATCAGGAATACAGTCCCTGAAAAAAACAACCCCAAAAAAATACTGGATTTTTTTCGGGGTATTGATTCCGCACGAAGGAATAAGGCTTGTAATTGTATTCTTTGGCTAAAGAAAGGACGTGTTCTCGTGTTTGTGTGCTGATATTGGCATCCTTGTGGTTCATGATTTTTGGAAACGGTGGAGACGGAAACGCCTGCCAGTTGAGATAATTCCTTTATATTCATCTATCTTCTCCCAATTTTCAAAAGTACAGATATCATATACCAAAAATGTAAAGATTTAGAATTAGGAGGAGGGAGAAAAAGGTGTTTCAAGCAGAAATGAAACGTTTACTCCTATACAAAAACAAATAAAATTGAGTGTAGAAAAAAATCAGAAGAAAAGAACCAAAAAAACAATACGTTCTCAATAGTCGATAGATTAAGAAATTGAAATTGTACTGAACAAAATGCATAAAAAAATAAAACTTAATTTAGTAAAAAATAAACGAAAAATTAAAGCCAATATATATTCATATTGACATGAAATGCAGAATTGATATATCTTATGAATAAGAAAATAAGTATAGGAAAATAGTTTCCTATACAAAAAGTCAAAATGAAAATTCGGATAATTCATTTTAGCGAAGGAGGAAAAAGAGAATGAAAAAAATTCTATCTGTTGCTTTGGCGAGTGTATTGAGCTGCTCACTACTACTTGGATGCGGAAAGTCCGCAAATGAGGTAGCGCAGTCCAAGGCCGAGAATACTGAAGCGGAGACTGAGGTAAAGGAAGAAAAAGGAAAGCGAGAAAACGGATGCTGCGGAGAAGAAGGGAATTCGCGTATGTATCGTTTATACAGGAAACTTAGGGCGACAAGTCTTATAATGATTCCTGTAACGCGGGTGCCAAGAAGGCAGTTGAGGATTTCGGAATTGAATTAAAATCTCTGGAAGGCACAACAGCACAGGAATGGGAGGCAAACCTTGTTGCCGCTTGTGAAGAGGGTTATGACTTAATTATTGGTGCTTCTTCCAATATTGCAGATTATATTACAGAGCATGCCCCGAATTATCCGGATGTTAAATTCGCTGTAATTGATACAACGGTTGATCTTGATAATGTGGAATCCATCAGCTTTGCACAGAATCAGGGGTCCTTCCTTGCAGGTGCAGCGGCTGCAATGTTCACACAGAAGACCGACATTCCCAACGTAAATGATGCAAATGTTATCGGTTGGGTTGGAGGAATGGATATTCCGGTACTGCATGATTTCTACATTGGATATGAGCAGGGAGCAAAGTATATCAATCCGGACATCAAGATTCTTCAGGCATTTTGCAGGTTCTTGGACAGATCCTTTAAAGGGAAAAGAGTTAACTCTTGCACAGTATGAGCAGGGTGCTGATATCGTGATGAACGTGGCTTCCGGAACAGGAACAGGTATTCTTGAGGCTGCTAAAGAGGCAGATAAGTATGCAATCGGAGTAGACTTAAATCAGGATGCCGATCAACCCGGACATGTTGTAACTTCCATGGTAAAGAGAGTGGACAATGCTTGTTACCTGGTAATCCAGTCTGTAGTTGATGGAAGCTTTAAGGGCGGTTCCACACAGTATCTGTCTTTGGCTGAAGGCGGTGTAAGCTTAACCGATTTTGCAGAAATCAAGAAGGCGCTGGGAGAGAAATTCCCGCAGGATATTGTGGATAAGTGCGATGAATTGGCTAAGAAGATTATCTCCGGAGAGATTGTAGTAGATAATTACGAAGGTTTCGGTCCCTAAAGCATAAAGCCTGAAACTTTTGTCTTGGGCATGGGACTCTTAGAGTTTCCCATGCCCTTTCTTTATCTAGGGAATGAGGGAGAGTAATGAGTGAATATGTTGTAGAAATGAGGAACATCGTAAAATCCTTTGGAGAAGTACATGCCGTTAAAGACGGACAGTTTAACCTGATAAAAGGTGAAATTCATTCTTTGATTGGAGAAAATGGAGCAGGTAAGTCAACTATGATGAAAATGCTTTACGGCATGTACCCCATTGATTCCGGTGAGATTGTGGTAAAGGGTGAGTTGATGGGGAAGCTGGATCCTAAGCTTGCGATTCATCATGGAATTGGCATGGTTCATCAGGAGTTCATGCTTGTCAGTGATTTGACTGTGCTCGAAAATGTCATTTTGGGCTTTGAGCCAAAAAAAGGTTTCCAAATTGACTTTGAAAAAGCAAGAAAAGAGATTCAACATTTTATTGACCAGTACAACATGGAAATTCAGCTCGATAAAAAAGTGAGTCAGATTTCTGTCGGAGAAGCGCAGCGAGTTGAGATTATAAAGACGCTGATGAGAGGGGCAGATATCATCATTTTAGATGAGCCTACCGCTGTTTTGACTCCGCAGGAGACAAGAAAACTTTTTGAAATTCTCAATAATCTAAAAAAAGAGCAAAAGTCTCTGGTTTTCATTTCTCATAAACTAAATGAGGTTATGGAGATTTCGGACCGTATTTCCGTAATGCGACAGGGCTTTTATATGGGATCTGTTTCCAAGGAAGAAACCTCTCCGCTAGATCTAACCAAGAAGATGATTGGACGTGAAGTCTTTTTAAATATTGATAAGACTTATGAAAAAGCCGGAAAGAGAATTCTGGATGTACAGGATGTTTGGGTTCCCAGCCAAAAGGAAACTTCTAAAATCAGAGGAATGTCTTTACATGTGAATGAAGGAGAAATTGTAGGAGTTGCCGGAATTGATGGAAATGGACAGTCTGAATTGATTGAAGCAATCACAGGGCTTCGCCCGGTTGAAAAAGGTCATATCTTTTTAGATGGAAAGGAAATTACAAACCTTTCTCCAAAGAAAGTAAGAGCGGTAGGGCTAGCTCATATTCCGGAGGACAGAAATACACGTGGATTGAACCGAACAATGAGTATAGAAGAGAATCTTGTGGCGGTGGAAGTAGATAAAGCACCTTATTCGAAGGGAATGGTAATGAACAGCCCTGCCGTGGATAAGCACGCAGAGGAAATGGTAAAGCTTTTTGATATCCGTCCAACCGATTACAAGCTTCCGACCTCCTCTCTGTCCGGTGGAAATGCCCAGAAAGTCGTTGTTGCCAGAGAGGTTTCGATGAATAAAAAGCTTCTTGTTGCAGCACAGCCTACAAGAGGAGTAGATATCGGTGCCATTGAGTCGATTCAGAAAACCTTGGAGGAAGCCAAGAAAAATGGAGCTGGAGTTTTGCTTGTTTCTACAGAGCTGGAGGAAATCACCTCGCTCTCGGATAGAATTATCGTTATACATGAAGGAAAAATAACAGGAGAATTAAGTGCCGGTGAGGCAAATGAAAATAATCTCGGGCTTCTTATGATGGGAGGCAGTGTTGAAAAAAAGCTGGAAAAGGAGGGAGAAGCGCATGAATAAGTCATTAAACAGTTTTCTGAAGATTCTATTTACCTTTTTTTTCTGGCTATTTTCATCGGAGCTGTCTTTATCTTGGCTATTGGAGAGAATCCGATTGATGCCTATTTGGCATTACTAAAAGGGGCATTGGGAACAAAGCTGGGAAGAGGAAATGTAATCGCAGGCTTTACACCCTTTACTTTTTAACGGCAACTGCTTTTTGCTGTTGCGGCAAAAGGCCGGAGCGTTCAACGTCGGAGTGGAGGGAGAAGTTATTCTGGGAGGCATTACTGCTGCCTATATCGGAATTAATTGGGGCTTCCTTTCTGTTCCCCTTCTATATCTTGCCTGCTTTACGGGGGCGATTGTGGTAGCCATGCTTTGGGGCCTGATTCCTGCTATTTTAAAAAGCATACTTTAACGTATCGGAGGTCTGTGTCACTATTCTTATGAATACAGTAGCACTTTATATCGGCTCTTATTTGGTGAGTGGTCCGATGAGTGCAGGAGTTGCGACACCGCAGTCTAAGCCTGTGCTTGTGACCATTCCGAAAAATCATGAAGCCATCTTCTGCAAATATGGGCGTATTGATTGCAATAGCAGTTGTGGCGGCTGTAATTTGGATGACCTATAAGACGAAGTGGGGCTATAAAAATCAGAACCGTTGGAACCAATCCTGCTCATGCAGATTATGTCGGTATCAACTCCAAGAAGGTCTTTTGTCGGCGCTATGCTTCTTTCCGCTGCTCTTGGCGGGACGGCAGGATGCATAGAGGTTTTGGGGGTGCACGGATATTATCTGGACGGCTTTGCAAGAGATCTCGGTACCAACGGAATGCTTGCGGCACTGATTGTAAAGTCCAACATGCTGTTTACTCCCTTCCTTGCCTTTTTTTCCTTGCAGTGCTGAAAGCCGGTGCAATGGCGATGCAACAGGCTACAAGTGTACCAAAAATCGATTGTGGATACCATTTCAGCGGTATTTATCATTATTGCAACCATGGACTTTGTCATTGAACTGGGAAAAACGTAGGAAAAATGGAAAAAAAGAAATGAACGCTACTGTAGCTGTAGAGAAAAAAAGAAAAAAAGGAGGGGAAAAATAATGTCAGACAATTTAGGAAAAATCTTTAACTTATCCCTGATATATGCAACCTTCCGCGCCTCGACTCCCATTATTTATGCGGCATTGTGTGCTGCAATCACACAACAGGCAAATATTTTTAAATATTGGAACAGAAGGGATTATGCTTGTTGGTGCATTCACAGCCGTAGCAATCAGCTACTTTACGGGAAGTTGGATTTTGGGAGTTCTTGCTGCAATGCTTGGCGGTGCTGTGATTGCTATGATTATGGCGGTAAGCCACATTAAGTACAACTCGGAAATCTGTGCTATCGGTATGGGAATCAATCTTTTGGCAATCGCGTTAACGAAATTTATGTTGCAGGTATTTTTTTTCATACCAGCGGCAGCTTTTTCCAATCCTGCTATTGTTGCCATTCCAAAATTGCACTTTTCTTTTTTTGGAAAAATGTACCGTTTTTTTAAATACGCTCTTAAATGACTGGCGCTTTACAGAGTGGTTTGTCATTGTTTTCATTCTCCTCCTACAGTTTATCTTCTATAAGACGGTATGGGGATTAAGGCTTCGTGCTGTAGGACAGTTCCCTATGGCAGCACAGACTGCAGGAATTCAGGCAAATGCAGTGAAATATCAGGCAATGCTGATTTCGGGGCTGATCGGAGGTCTTGCAGGGGCGCATTTATCTTTGGGATACAGTACTCAATTTGTAGAGAATATGACCAACAGCAGAGGTTTTATGGGCGTTGCGGCAATGTATTTCGGCGGTGCTAATCCGGTGCTTACGGCAATGGGATGTCTTTTATTCGGATTTTCCGATTCGGTTGGAGCCAGACTGCAGGCCTATGGAATTCCGGCGCAGTTTATTCTGATGATGCCGTATATTGTAACTATTGCCGTACTTGCTATTTCCATGGCAATCAAGATGCAGGCGGCAAGAAAAAAGGAATCTTCCCTGCTTACCCATTCTGTAGCTTAGAGTATCCTGCAATACAGACTGCGGTATAAAGGTCCATGTAAAAAATGCTATAAAGACAATTGCGTAAGGAATCTTAGTCACTATATAGATTCCCCTTGTATAGAGTGGATTTTATAAATTCAGTATGGATAAAAAAGGAGAAAAGATGAGTAAAAGAAAAATCATTTTAGATTGCGATCCGGGGCATGATGACGCAGTGGCCATATTGCTGGCTGCCAAGAATCCGAACTTGGAATTACTTGGTATTACCGTTGTGGCGGGAAATCAGACTTTGGAAAATACACAGAGAAATGCATTACGTGTTGTACAGCATTTAGGTCTGGATATTCCGGTCTATGCCGGATGTGGACAGCCGATGGTTCGAGATAAGGTTATTGCCGGGGATATTCATGGAGAAACAGGACTGGATGGTCCGGTGTTTGAGCCGTTGACAAGGAAAATTGAGGCGGAACATGCGGTGAATTATCTTGTAAAAAAACACTGATGAACTCGGATGAAAAAATAACTATGGTGACTACGGGACCGATGACAAACTTGGGAATGGCCATTCGCATGGAACCGAAGATTTTGGATAAAATTCAGGAAATCGTATTTATGGGAGGCTCTTACGCAAACGGAAATGTGACTCCTGCGGCGGAATTCAATATTCTTGCGGATGCGGAAGCGGCACATGTATGTATCTCTTCCGGGCTTCCAATCACAATGGTAGGGCTGGATGTTACAAGAAAGGCACTCTGTTATCCCCAAATTGTTGAGAGAATGCGAAAAAAATAGGAAACAAGGCATCGGTTCTTTTTGCTGACTTGATGGCTTTCTTCTGTAAGACCCAGAAAGAGGTATACGGATGGGAGGGCGGTCCTCTTCATGACCCGATAACCATTGCGTATCTGATTGACCCGACAGTTATTACAACAAAGCCGATGAATGTGACGGTGGATACTTCCAGCTCCCAGTCTTATGGCCGTACGAATTGCGACTATTTCGGCTATATGAAGAAGAAAGAAAATGTAAATGTAGGAATAGATATAGACGTAGAAAAGTTCTGGGACCTTGTTGAAGTGGGCTTAAAACTCTACGATTAAATTTTCCGGAGGATGACAGTGGAGCTTTTAAAAGAAGTTTTAGAAAAAAACAAAGAAAAATATCTGGAACGATTATCTGAATTGGTTGCCATAGATACGCATGACTTGGGGCATGGAATCAAAGGCGGTTTGGAGAAAAAAGGACAGGATTATATAGCAGAGCTCTTTCGGAGTATGGGGGCAGAGGTGACTTTGGACCCCATGAAGGAAGAAGATATAGAAAAGTGCTTTACTCTCTATCAGGAGGGAAACCTCGGGCACAATCAGACAGATCGCTATAATGTTTATGCGACGTTTCAAGGAGAAAAGAGTGGCAGAAGCTTGATGTTCAACGGTCATATGGATGTAATGCCTGCAGAAGAGGTGGAGGAGTGGACCAGTCCTCCATTTAGCCCTTCGATACGAGACGGGAAGATTTTTGGAAGAGGAACAGCGGATATGAAAGGCGGCCTAATGGCTGCTACGATGGCGGTTCAGCTTCTAAAGGATGCAGGGGTTCCTTTTTCCGGAACAGTGAAGATCAGCTCTGTTTGTGACGAAGAGGGTGGCGGAAATGGCTCTATGCAGGCCATCATGAGCGGAGAAAGAGCGGATGGTGTTGTGGTCTGTGAAGGCACCAGCGATGAGTTGATTTTTGGCACATATGGGCTTTGTCTTTTTTTAGAGTCAAATTTACAGGAAAAATCCTGCCATTCAGGAGCAAAAAAAGAAGGTGTAAGCGCTATTGATAAGGCAATCAAAAGTAATACAGGCTCTCAATGAAAAAGGAGCATGAATGGTTGCTTCATTACAAGCATCCACTGTTACCTGCACCGAATCTGAACGTAGGTGTGATTCATGGCGGAACTGCAGGCTCAACTGTTGCGGATGAATGTATGTTTGAAGTCTGTGTACATTATCTTCCGAATCAAATGAGTCATAATCAGGTGGTAAAAGGAATTTAAAGAAGTTGTAGAAAGAGTTTCAAAAATCCGATGCGTGGTTGGAAGAGCATCTGCCGGAAATTAGCATTTATCAATCAGGTGGTGGATTTGAAATGGATGAAAATGCACTCTTTGTAGACAGTTTTAAACGGGCATACAGTGAAGCTAGAGGGAAAAAAATGTAAAGGTAGTCGGTTCTCCTGCAGGGCTGTGATTCCCGTTTATGGCGGAACATCGCAGACTGCCCAACCATCCAGTTTGGACCGGGAAATTTGGCACAGTGCCATGGCATTGACGAATGGCTGGATTTGGAAGCGTATTATCAATCCATTTTGATTTACGCAGAACTGATACTGGATTTTTTTGCAAGGCGGAATAAGCTATATTTAAAAACGAAATTCATATTTTATAAGATGAATTGCATGATTATCGTATAGGGAAAGGCTTTTCATAAGACGGATCGAATCCGGAGTGAAAAAGTAAGTGTAACAATACAAATGAAACAAATAAGAAAAGGAGAGAAAAATGGCAAAGAGAGTTTTATTGGCGGGTGAATCTTGGATGAGCTATACAACCCATGTAAAGGGTTTTGATACTTTCTATACTTCAGTTTATGAGACGGGAGAGAAGTATATTAAAAAAGCATTTGAAGAAGGCGGATATGAGTTTACCTTCCTGCCGAATCACTTAGCTATGGAGGAGTTTCCCTTCAGTCTTGAGGAATTAAAGAAATATGATTTGATCATTCTTTCCGATATTGGAGCGAATACCCTTCTGTTACCAGGCGCAACCTTTACTCGTAGTGAGTTGATGCCGAACCGTTGCAATCTGCTCCGTGACTACGTATTGGATGGCGGTGCACTTTTGATGGTAGGAGGATATCTGACCTTCTCCGGTGTGGATGCTAAGGGGAAATGGCAGGATACCGCGGTACAGGAGGTTTTACCCGTTCAGGTTCTTGCAACAGATGATAGAATGGAACATTGCGAAGGTGTTCGTCCTGTTTTTGTGAAGGACCATGTAGTTTTCGAAGGAATAGAAAAAACTTGGCCAAGAGTTTTGGGATACAACAAGACCATTTTAAAGCCGGAAGCGGAGCTTCTTGCAAGTGTTTGTGGTGATCCTTTCATTGCTCTTGGAGAGTACGGCAAGGGGAGATCGGCTGTATTTACAACGGACTGTGCACCGCACTGGGCACCGCCCGAGTTCTGTGAATGGAAAGATTACAATCGTCTGTTCCAGAATCTTGCGCGTTGGCTGATTAAAGAATAAAGGAACTGAAATAGGGGCTCATATCGTGATAATCCATTTTGGAGACAGCTAAATTTAAAGACTATCCGAAATGAGCTCCTTGCTTATCATTGACGGGAGAAGCTATGAAGGTTTTAAATTTTGGTTCTTTGAATATTGATTATGTATACAGTCTGGATCATTTCGTTCAAAAAGGAGAGACTATATCCTCTGAGGCTTTTACATATTTTTTTCCGGGAGGAAAAAGGCTTAAATCAGTCCGTTGCTTTAGGGAGAGCGGGAGTTACCGTCTCCCATGCCGGAGCGGTCGGGAAAGATGGAGACTTTCTTTTAGAGCTACTTAAAGAATCCTGTGTCAATATAAAATATATTCAAGTTTTAGAAGGGGTACAAACCGGCACTGCGATTATTCAAAATGATAAGAGTGGAGACAATTGTATCATTCTTTATAGCGGTGCAAACCATCAGATTACAAAAGAGCAGATTGCAAATACGATTTCGGATTTTGAAAAAGGAGATTTCCTTGTTCTACAAAATGAAATAAACGGTATGGAAAGTATCATGCGGGTTGCAGAGGAGAAGGGATTAAAGATAGTTCTGAATCCTTCACCGATGAATGAGAAGATTTTGGAATTGCCCTTGCAGTACGTTGATTATTTTGTTTTAAATGAAGTAGAAGCCGCACAGATTCTTGGTTTGGATAATATAAGTGAAAAGGATGGAGAGAAATTTGTTCGAGAACTCCATGATGCTTATCCGCGTGCCAAGATAGTTCTGACTCTTGGAGCGGAGGGCTCGATTTACTTTGACGGAGAAAAGCTGTATAGGCAAAGAGCCTATAAGACGGAGGTTGTAGATACTACAGCTGCGGGAGATACCTTTTCCGGTTTCTTTATCGCCGGCATCTTACGCGGAGATACTGTGGAGCAGGCAATGGATACGGCGGCAAGAGCGGCAGGGATAGCGATATCCAGACCCGGAGCGGCACCTTCCATTCCCAAAATAGAGGAAGTTTTAGAGTTTTCATTTAAGTAGAGGGAGCAAAAGCGCTCCCTCTTTTTACAAATTGAGATAATTATGAAAGTTGTGTTCAAAAAAAGAATAGTTTGGGTATCCAATGTTTTATTTTCTGTTATCATCTGTACTTCATTGATCAGAAGAATGTAAATCTATTAAACAAATATTTTTCATTTTTGTTTAATAGATTTACAGCTGGGGGGGATTTTTTTAAACCGGATTTCACACGCTCTACACATGATACTCGTTAAGTATAAAATACGAAAGCGAAAAATCGTGTTTTTGCCTTAAAAAAACTGTCAGTTATATCGAACAAAAAAACCTTCTTTTTTTCCTTCATATATAAAGTATAATGTTCATATTGACTACATGGAAGATGCTTATATCTTGAAAAAACAAGAGGAGGATGCCCGGATGATTCAACGAGAAAGATACATAGATAAGATAAAGCCGTTTATCGGAAAGGATATTATCAAAGTTCTGACCGGGATTCGCCGATCGGGGAAATCAGTCATGCTCCAACTGATTCAAGAAGAAATTCGAAGTCAAGGCATCGCTGATACGCAGTTTATCAGCTTCAATTTTGAGTCTTTGGAAAATGCTGATTTCTGTACGGCAGATTCTTTGTACCAAGAACTGAAAAAAAGGATTTCATCTGTTCAAGGCAAGGGATATTTGTTTTTTGATGAAATTCAAGAAGTGGAGCAGTGGGAAAAATGTATTAATTCTGTCCGCGTTGATTTTGATTGTGATATCTATATCACAGGTTCCAATGCAAAAGCTTCTTTCCGGAGAGCTGGCAACATATCTTGGCGGACGCTATGTAGAGTTTGTGGTTTTCCCATTTTCCTTCGAAGAATATCTGGAATCTATAAAACAGGAAAAGGAAGAGGTTTCCGTTACAGAAGAATTCAAGAATTATCTGGAAATGGGAGGGATGCCTTTCCTAATGAATCTCCGCTATGATAAAGATGCTTCTATGCAATATCTTAGAGATATATATAATTCCGTGCTCTTAAAGGATGTGGTTCAGCGTAACAACATTCGAGATGTAGAACTATTGGAGAGAATGATTTTATATCTTTTTAGACAATGTGGGACATAGCTTCAGTGCAAGAAGCATATCCAATTATTTAAAGCAGGAAAATCGGAAAGTTTCTGCAGAAACCATTTTAAATTATAGCAAGGCATGCTGTGATGCCTATCTTTTTATACAACTTAGGAGGGAAGATCTTCAGGGGAAGAAAAATTCTTAGTGTAGATGAAAAAGTATTATTCGGTAGATCACGGACTTCGGGAATCCATTCTGGGGACGAATGCAAGAAATATTGATCAGATTCTTGAAAAATATTGTCTGCATGGAATTGCTGAGACGAGGCTATACAGTGACAATTGGAAAAAACGGGGAGAAAGAAATTGATTTTATAGCCCAAAAAAATAAAGACAAGCTGTACATTCAAGTGGCTTATCTCCTTGTCGGATCCGGTACTATAGAGCGAGAATTTGGCATCTATGACTCGATTCGGGATCATTACCCTAAGTACGTCCTTTCTTTGGATGAATTTGATATGAGCCGTGACGGTATAAAAACATCTAAATATACGGGATTTTCTCCTTAGTAAAGAGTTTTGACAGCTTTAGGAAAGAAAAAGGAACTTTAGTCTATTAAACAAAAAAACAAATATTTTTTTCATTTTTTTGTTTAATAGACCAAAAAGTGAATATTTCCCCTTTTTCAAACCCCCTTTTTATGGCATAATGGCTTGGCATGGTTAAATTATGGTCGTTGTATCAGAGTATTAAGAGAAAGGGAGATTTATGAAAAAACCTGTAATCGGTATTTCCACAAGTGTGCTTGTGGATCAGGAGAGCGGCTTCCCCGGATATGAGAGAATTTATGTCAATAAGGACTATGTTTCGTCAGTGATTTCCGCAGGAGCAGTTCCTCTCATGATTCCGATGGATGATACGGAAGATAACTTGAGGCAGACTTTAGAGCTTGTAGACGGGGTGATTTTTTCCGGCGGACATGATATTGCGCCGATTCGCTATCAGGAAGAGCCACATCAGAAATTGCAGGAGATTTGTCCGGAGAGGGATGAGTTTGACTTTTTGCTCTACCGGCTTGCTAAGGAGAAGAAACTTCCGATTTTGGGAATTTGCCGCGGTTTTCAGCTTATGAATGTTTCCGAGGGAGGAAAGCTTTATCAGGATCTTTCTCTGAAAAGACACGGAAAGCTTTTAAGCATTCTCAGGGGACATGGTCCGAGTATTCCGACTCATACGGCAAAAAGTGGAGGCAGGTAGTAAGTTCCACGATATTCTCGGAAAGAGGAGATTCGCGTAAACAGCTTCCATCATCAGGCGGTAAAGTCCGTTTCGGAAAAATGTAGTGATATCGGGAAGAGCTTTGGATGGTGTGGTAGAGGCGATTGAATTAAAGGATTATCCTTTTGGAGTAGGCGTTCAATTCCACCCGGAGATGCTGCAGGAGAAAGGAAGAGGATATGAAGAAGATTTTCGTGGCACTGGTTTCTGCTGCAAGGGAGTATCAGGGGAAAAAAGTAATCTTGCTTGGAAAGAGACTTTCGGGATAGCATATCCGATCATATAAAGTTTTTTTAGGGAAAAAGATAGTCCGAAGTACAGACTAATCAGGAGGATTTGCGCTTCGGTCACTTAAGCTTTAGAGGGAAGAAGAATTAAGTTCAAAAAAATTCATAAACAGATGCTTAAAAGCAATAGAACTTGCATAATAAGTCCATGTCCTAAGAATAGAGGTGCTTTCAAAGTATTCTCCTGTTTCCCGATTGTAGAGAAGCTCTTCCTTCATACTGCGGTACTGGAGTGGACTCATACCTATTTTCTTTCGGAAAAATCTTGGAGAAACTTAGCGGATCATGGTAGCCGACCTGAAAAAGCGACTTCCGCTACGGAACGCTTTGTCCTCCGAAGCATCGATTTGGCATTTTGCATACGGACATAAAGTAGATATTCTTTGGGAGAATACCCCGTATCCATCTTAAAGCTGTTAAAAAGATGGGCACGGTGTACTCCCATTTTTTCTGCAAGAAACTGAATGCTGAGATCCTCACCGTAGTGCTCGTCGATGTATTCACGCACATCATGACTCAGACTTCGTAATTTCTTTGTTTGCTTTAGACCCTTTACCTCATCACTTTCTTTATCTCGGATAAGATTGGCAAAGAAAAGATGAAGATAAGCTACACGCGAGATCTGATGCTCTAAGCTGAATTCTTTTTTATCTAAAATCTTATTAATGTATTGGAGAAGATCTTGCACATTGTGCACGATGCGAACGGGCTTTGCGGGACTAAAGCCGGCATCGGACAAGAAGGAATCTGCATCGATTCCTCTACATGCCAGCCAGAAGTAAGACCAAGGATCCTTTAGATCGGCTTCATACCAAGCAAGGGTATGAGGGTAGAGAAGAAATGCATTTCCGGCAGAAAGTTGGTAGAGTTCACCGTTCACACAAAGTGTTCCCGATCCGGAATAGACAATATGAATTAGGTACACATCCCTTTTGTTCGGGCCATACTTATGCCCGGGATGGCAACGTTCTTTTCCGCAATACATAAGCTGCAAGTCTGAAGCCTTGCATTCTGCATCCTGAAAATTAATATATTGTTTTTCACCCTCTAAGAAGGGAACATCTCCGGAGAGAGAATTTTCTCTTGTTTTTCTCATTTTCTTTAGACTGCTCCATGATGTGTTTCGACATTGTGCATATTGCTTTTAAAATACGAGTGGAACCGCTATTTCGGCACCACTCGTTGAATCCGTTCTTCTATCTTCGATAGAAAGTAAATAAAGCTTCTTGTTTACTTATATGGCTTTAATCAGGAAAAAGTAAAGATGCAAAAATCGCCGCCCTTCCTGCTTAAATCTTCTCTGGCGATGGGGATACCGATTTCCATAAGCTCTGCACCGTAGGCTTCATAAGAAAGTTGCTTATCCTTTAGGTTGTAACCGGCATGGAGTACGGTATTTTCTTTTCTTTCTAAGGAGGGACTTAAATCGGCTGTAATGCGGTAAAGCGTATTTTCTCTTAGCCCCTTTAGCTTAAAGCGAATCCAGGAGGCATTTACAAAATTCAGCTTTTGGAAATACATGGCAATGGCTTCCGTCTTGTTCGGAGATACAACGGAGAATCCGCATTCGTTTCCTTCAAAAGGAGAAAGCAGTCTATAAAAATCTCCCTCAATCTGCAGGAGCTTTCTGTGCTCCTTCATAAAGGCAATTTCTCTCTTTACCTCTTCGATTTCTGAGGAGGAGAGGAGGTTTAAGTCGAGTTCATAGCCAAAGGTTCCGAAATAAGCCATATTGGCACGGGTTTCCAGCGGCGTATTTCGATAAAGTTGTTGATTCGGCACAGCGGATACATGTGCTCCGATGCTTACAATGGGATAAGCGATGGAGCTGCCATACTGAATCTTTAGCTCTTTCTGCCGCATCACTGTCGTCAGAACACCAGGCTTGCGGAGCGTAATAGAGTAAGGCGGCATCAAAGCGTGCACCGCCACTCGCGCAGGATTCAAAGAGGATATCCGGAAATTCCGTAGTCAAGCGATGGTATAGATCGTATACACCAAGGATATAACGATGCATCATTTCTCCCTGTCTTTCCGGCGGAAGAGTAGCAGAGTAAGGCTCCGACATATAACGGTTCATATCCCACTTGATATAGGAAATTTTCGATTCGCGAAGGATTTTAGCTACTTTTTCATAGATATAGTCCACGACTTCTTTTCTGGAATAGTCCAGAACATGCTGATGTCTTGCGTGAGAGGGGAAACGCCCCGGTGCATTGATTATCCAGTCGGGATGCGCACGGTATAAATCGGAATCCATATTGATCATTTCCAACTCAAACCAAAGACCGAAATCTAAGCCCATGGCCACGACTTTTTCCGATAATCCTTTTATTCCGCCCGGAAGCTTTTCTAGGTTAGCATCCCAATCGCCAAGTCCTCGATAATCATCATTTCGTTTTCCGAACCAGCCATCATCCAAAACAAAAAGCTCTGCTCCGACTTCTTTAGCTTTTTTAGCAATCTGCAGAATTTTTTCTTCGTTAAAATCGAAGAAGGTCGCTTCCCAGTTATTGAGGAGTATAGGACGTTCTCGGTTTTTCCATTTGCTGCTCATTAAGCGATTCTTCATAAAACGATGGTACGCTTGACTGAGTCCGTTTAAGCCCTTGTCGCTGAATGCCAGAATTACTTCCGGGCTTTGGAAAGATTCTCCTTCACATAGGCAGTAGGAGAAATGCTCCGGATTTATGCCGAGCATAACCCTGCTCATTTCAAAGGTGGAAACTTCTACCTGAGAGAGAAAATTACCGCTGTAGACCAGATTGAATCCATATACTTTTCCCTGATCTTCATCCGCCCCTTTTCTTAAAAGTGCAATGAAAGGATTATGCTCTGCTCCTGAACAGGTTCCGTTCAAACTTTGTATGCTTTGGATTCCCATTTCCAGCTTTCTTTTCTTAAGATAGCGTTCTCTTCCCCAGGCACCGGAAAGATGCAAAAGGGAGAAATCCTTATCCATGAACTCTACACTCATGCTCATGGCCCTTTCCAGGAAGATTTTTTCTTTTCCCTTCTTGGTAAAACGAACGTTTCGGCAGAGTATGGGATAATCTCGATACAATGTATACTCCAAAACCATTTCGGTTTGGGACAGATTATCAAATAAAGTAATGTCGAGCGTCAATGCTTCCTCTTCTTTTTCCACATAGGACATGGGGAGTGGAAGATAGGAGGGCTTTCCGCTTTTTACCTCATGACAACGGTACTTAAAATCGGATACACGGGAACCATTTTCCTGTAAAATGCTAAAGGCAGGGCTCCGGTAGTCTCCTGTACCGTAAGAAGGGTATTCCTGTGCACTGTAATGCATGGAAAGAAGTCCCGGCTCGGGAACGCATACACTCATCTGTGACCTTCCGGCCTCCTCGTGCAGATAGGAAAATCCCTCTCTGTCAGGGATTCTCTTTCCATAATAAAGGTGCTCCAACTGCTCATTTTCCATAATGCGCATAATATAGGATATTTCTTCGTTATAGAGGTGAAAAACACGTTCTTCTTTATGAAATACAATTGCAAAATTCATTGTATGCTCCTTTTATAAAATGCCTATGTATTCTTTTATAAAATGCCTATGTATTCTTTTATAAAATGCCTATGTATTCTCGTGTCGTAATGGATAGGAAGTCTAATAGTAGTTTTACTACAGCTTTCCTCCACTGGTTGCAATTCCTTCGATAAATTGCTTTTGGAAAAAGATGTATAAGACAATCATGGGAAGACAGGCAATCAATGAGGCTGCCATGAGTTCCGGGAATTTTTGTCACATACTGTCCCTGCATCTTGGCCAAGGCAGAGGAGAGGACGAGCATATCCTTATCCGTGTTTACAATTAACGGCCACATCAGATCTTTATAAGCAAAAAGTGCGGTAAAGATACCCAGAGCCACCATGCTGGAACGCATAAGAGGCATCATGACGAATAAGAAGCATTGTCCTATATTGCAACCGTCCAGTCTTGCAGCTTCCTCCAAGTCGGTCGGCAGAGTCATAAAGCCCTGACGCAGAAGGAAGGTTCCAAAGGCGGTAACCATACCGGGAAAGACCAGAGCAAACATAGTATTCAGCATCCCCAGCTTTGGAAACCATCAGATATTGCGGGATCAAAAAAACCTGATTCGGCACCATCATTTGAAAAAGAACCAGAGAAAATGCCAAATCTCTTCCGGGAAAATGCAATCTTGCAAAGGCATAGCCGGCAAGAGTTGCAGTTACAATTGCACAGATCACCCTAAAGAGAATCAAGAGGAGTGTATTTCTGTACAATAGAAAAAAATTCATATTGCGGAAAAACGGTTTTGAAGGCATCTGTTCTCCATTGCTTTGGGAAAAAAATGATAAAAGGGTTTACGGAGGTAGCTTCCGTGGCTGTTTTAAAGGAAGTCAAAAATCATCCAGAAGAAGGGAACCAGCATCGTGATGGAGACGAGAATCAAAGCCGAATGGACGATGATTTTTTTGAGATTTTTTTCTTTTTCTTTCTAAACTTTCCATCTTCCCTCCTAATTATAAATGACCCATTTTTTTCTGCGCGATCATCTGTAATACTGTGACCAGCAGAGTCAGGAGCATGAGGACGACAACAATAGTAGAGCCGTATCCGATATTTTTTTATTAATAAAAGAATATTTGTAAAAAAAGATAAACCAAAGACTGGGTTTTACCAAGAGCCGGGTTGGTTTTTATCCATAATCATGTAAATCAAATCAAAGACCTGCAAAGAAGCAATGACACGCGTAACCAGTACAAAGAAAATGGTTGGAGAAAGAAGCGGTAAAGTGATATGGAAAAAGCTTGTCACGGCAGTAGCGCCGTCAATCTCCGCCGCTTCATAGTAGTCTCCCGGTATTTCTTGTAAACCGGCTAAGAAAAGAACCATGTTGTATCCGAGGATAGACCAGATTCCGATGATGGCAATACTGTAAAGAGAGAACTTGGGATTGCTGATCCAGCTGGTTCTTAGGTGTAATATATGGTTGATTAAGCCGAAGTCCGAATTATACAGCCATCTCCAAACCATGGCGATCGCAGCGGGAGCGGCAACCATAGGAAGGAAAAATGATTGTTCTGTATAAGGATCTTCCTGCTATTTTTTTATTTAATAAGACAGCTAGGAGCAGAGAAATAACAATGGAAAAACGGCACCTCCACCAAAGCATAGCGAACCGTATTCCATAGTGCCTGCCATATCTCGGCATCGGAAAAAGACATTTTGATAGTTTTTAAAAGCCTACAAAAAAATATTTCCTTTTTCCGAAATCTCCTGCTTTATAAAAAGCTTTGGATAATCGTGTTGATGATGGGAATAATATTTAAAATGACTAAGCCGAGTACGGTTGGAAGGATAAAAAAAGCCATCCCCAAAAGGAACTCATTTTTTTCTCTGCTTGTAAAGGAAAAAGATTCCCTTTTTATGATCAGCCATGACTACTCCTTTAAAAGAGAGCTGTGAAACACAGTCTTTTCGAAACTTGTATTCACAGCTCTCTCAAAAAAATGACCTATTACTTGTGCTCTTCAGCGAGTTTCTCATTCATCTGCGCTGCCATCTGCTTGCAAGCTTCTTCCATGGTCAGCTCTCCGGTATACACTTTGGTTACCAGCTGTGTGTTGACGTCTTCCCATGCAATGGTGCTTCTGGAATACGGAAGAATCTCCATATCGTCCATCATGTTGAGATATGCCTGTAAATTAAAGGGAGCGCTCTTTGCCCACTCGTCGGATGTGCCTTTGTAAGCGGACATGGTAACACCAAGACTTGCCTGCTTTCTCTGTGCCTTTTTCGGAGCCGAGATATTCAATCAGCTTCCATGCTTCCTCAGGGTGCTCGGTATTCTTTGCAGCAGCCCAACCTAAGCCGTTGTAGATGGAAACTCTTCTTCCGGTAACCTTGTCCTTTGGAAGTTCTACACAGTCTGCATTGGCTAAACTGAATTCATTGTTCTTGTGTGCGGCAATCATCCAAGATCCCTTGGAAGCACATTGCGGACTTGCCGGACTGGAAAAAGTACATCCTCCGAGTTCTCAGCCATAGTCTCTGCAGAAGGAATCAAACCTTCTTTAATCCAAGTTTCTACATATTTCATCGCTTCGATGCTCTTTGGATCATCGTATCCGGACTTGGTCTTGTCAGCATTTAAGATATAGCCGCCTCTGTCTAAAATCATATTGTAGTATCCGGCTTGGTCATTGTCCGGCTTTAAGCAAAGACCGTACTGTGATCCGTCCTCTTTCTTCAGCTTACGAGCGGCATCGGTTAAATCATCCCAAGTCCAGTCTGCGGTAGGATAGTCCAGTCCTGCTTCATCAAACATCTTCTTGTTATACCAAAAGCGCTATGGTGTCGATATCCTTCGGTACAGCGTAATTCTTACCTTCATAGCTATAAAGTCCCCAGATATCCTCAGGATAGTTCTCGGTCTGAATGACTTCGGAATTTTTGATTTGATCGGTCAAATCAAGAAGCATATCATTACTCATATAACGCTCGGATTCATTGGAGTGCATCCAGAATACATCCGGCAGCTGTCCACCCTGTGCAGCGGCTTCCATTGCGGTCCAATAATCTGCCCAACGAACAACGGAAATTTTTGTTTTGATACCGGTTTCCTTTGTGAAATCGTCCATGATTTCCTGGATGCCGGGTTCTTGGTTTGGATCCCAAATCTGCACGGAAAGAGTGGTTCCGGAGTCGGATGTCTGAGAATCCTCAGCAGCCATGGTGGTCTCCTCAGCCTGCTGGCTATCAGGCTTGCTGTCTGCCTGCTCAGCCTGCTTCCCGCATGCTGCGAGGGCCAAGATGGAAAGCCCAAGGGTTAACGCGTACTTTTTTTCATAAAATGCCTCCTTTTTGTATCTTTTTGTAAATTTTTTTGTACAAGAAAAAAAGAATGGATAAAGGTCCACTCTGTATCTTCACTTTTTGCTACATGAGAAAATTTGCTTTTTGTCGAAAAGCTACTCATGTTGACTAGAAATTCGTACTCTGATCGTGCTGAAAAAAATCAACCCTTCATTCCACTCTTTTATAGTGTTTTGAAATTTTCTATACTCACTACGAGAAATTTTCTAAAAACCCCTATCCCTATGCTTTTGTATTATAACTGAGGAATAGACATTTTGACATGGCAAAATGTTGCGAAAATCATGAAAAAAATGTTATGGATTTTTATGATGCATGAATAGCGTTTTTTTCAAAAATTTAGCCCTGATTTAAAAATACCCCGGAGGATTGCCGCCGTGTATTTTGCTAAAGACCATTGCTCAAGTACGCTGTCTCTTTACTCAATATTTTTTTGAAATGTAATACTTTGAATATTGAATAGGGATTCGATACCGGGAGCATCCTCCTCGTTGGTCTCCTGAGCAGCAATCTTTTTGTACAACATCCATTCCTTCATAGACTTGCCCGAGTACAGTATAGCGCCCGTCTAACTCAGGGAATTCCGCCCACTTCCCTTGTACTTTCGCCTTTACATTTTTCCGGGAAAAGGAGATGATAGGGAAGGAAGCTTTCATTTCGAACCTTTGCTACACTGCTACGATGTAGAAATTGATTTCCATTGGTATGAGGTCCATTATTTCCCGAGGCAGAGGGCTCCATTAAAGTTATGGAGTTCTATATTGACTTCATCTTGGAAGAAAATCCGTTGTAGCTGGACTTTTGCTCATCTCCGGATCCGTCTAAAAGCACCGCCTTGAATCACGATATCCTTGATGACTCTCGCAAAGGGAGTTCCGTTATAGAAGCCCTGTTTGGAGAGCGTAATCCAGTTTTGTACGGCAATGGGGAGCTTTCTCAGGGAAGAGACGCAGTTTAATCACACCGCATCGGTGGTCATGATACAAACTTCTTCGCCACGTCTTGGCTTTTCCAACTGATATGAGGCTTACATCGGATACGTCGATTCCTTTATCCTGCCAGAGAATCCCGATGATTTTTCCACTTTTTGAGCCTGCGCATCGCCAAGCTGTGCCATTTTCATAAGAACGGTATGCTCAGTCACTTTGTTTGATCGTTCCGTAACCTGAAACTTTAATTCCATGATACCACGAAGATCATTGTACTCATCGGTCCCGCTTACACGATGAAGTATCGGCATCTTACTGTAGATATAGCGGATATCTTTTTCCTTCAAAGCTTCGAAGAAATTTCGAATTACTTTCCTTTTTCTTCTTCCGCGATATCCGGAACAATAAAGTCTTCGATGCCTTTCTGCTCTTTAATGGCCTTGATAAACTCTTCTTCACGTGCCTGCAAAAGAGTTTCATCCCACCGACAGGGATAACATCTGCCAGGTCTGGACCTCGTCGTCGTAATTTTTGGCAAAGGCGGTAAAGGGCAGTGAGAGATAGGACTGTCAGTAAGGGCACAACCAAAGTGCAAAGGGCGCAGTTTCACGAATGATTTTCTCATATAAACTCCTTTCTGTCATGAGAACTTGTACAAATTTCACATAGAGTAGAATGGTAGAAATTGCAGTTTATATTTCATTAATAATAACAAAAATATTTTTAATATTTAAAGTATAAAAATAGAAAAAACTTACTATAATTCATGCAGGTGAAATGGATAGCTTTTCAAGCGTATGAATTAGATGTAGTAAAAAAGGAAAGATTATCGCCTAAACTTCTACACAGGTAGCTATGGTATTTCTTTGGGAATCACGGTAAGATAGGTTGTTGTATTTTAGAAAAGTAAGCTGAATAGGCAGAGAGAATAGAGAGTAAAATGAAGGCAAAGAACTTGGGAATCTTAGCGGCGGAGGGCTTTCCTGTGCCTAAAATTCATCGTGCTTTCGGAAAGAGAAGAGCCGGATCTTTCTTTTTCCGAAAAGGACTTCTTTGCCGTTCGCTCCAATTTTTCCGCAGAAGACGGCGGGGAGCATTCCTTTGCAGGGCAGTTTTTGACGCGTTTAAATGTCAAAAGAAAGAAGGTAGAGATGCGGTGCAGGAGGTTTTTTCGTCCTACGCCGGATGCCTGGATTATAAAGAAAAGGCGAATAGGGGGAAGGAAGAATACTGTTCCCAAAAGCAGGGGAAAGAAGAACTGCAGGAGAAAGCAGAACAGAAAAAAGCAGAACAGAAAAAAGCGGAACAGAGAAAAAGTAGAATCGTCAGTAGAAACCGTCATCATTCAGGAAATGCTTTTTCCGGAAAAAAATCCGGTGTCCTGTTTACAAAAAAATCCCAAAAGGGACTTCTCAGCGAAATGGTGGTCGGTTCTCGGACAGGGGTCTCGGAGATAAGGTAGTGGAGGATCAGGAAAATGTACTGACCTACCACTATTTTTCCAGGGGAATGTTTGTATCAAGAGGAAAAACTGCGGGATAACTATATGGGAGATGAAAAGGATGCAGACTTAGAGAAAGCAAGTCGGATTCGCTTAGAGAACGAAAACTTTGCTGATTCAAAGAAAGACCATCGTGCCGGAACACTTGTTCTTACAGAGAAAGAGCTTAAAACATTATTTACCCTTGGCGAAAGAATCGAGCAGTTATTTTCAAAAACCCATGGATATAGAGATTTGCCATAGAAGGGGCGAAGATTTACATTTTACAGGCCAGAGAAATCACTACTTTAGACACACATCTTCCCATTCGAATTTTAGACAACAGCAATATCTCCGAAAGCTTTCCGGGAATTTGTCTCCCTTTAAGCGAAAGCTTTGCCGGAGAAATGTATAGTGGAATTTTTCACTTCTTTAGGAAGACGCTTTTCTGGGAAAGAGAGTTTCTTCCTATGAGACAGATTTTTCAAACGCATGGTGGGGAGATTTTTCCGGAAGAATGTATTATGAAATCTCCTCCTGGTACGATATTTTGCGCCTTCTTCCCTTTTCTCGGGAGAATCATTCCGGTATGGCAGGGGATGCTGGGGAGTATCCAACGAAGAAATATCCTTTTCAAGAAAAAAACCGGGCTTCTTTTTTGAAAAGTGCAGAATCGCCCTTTTTATTTTTGCTATTATTTTTATAGTTTCCCAAAGGAAAAATGAAGGAGCTGGACAAGTTTTTTTCAAAGAGCGTTATATCTCCTATAGCAAAAGAGTGGAAGAGGAGGAAGAAGCTCAGGCACTATATCAGAATTTTTTTGGAAATGAAGGAAGACCTCTTACGGGAGTGGGATATTACTTTGATGAATGATATGGTGTCCTTTATCAGCACCCATTTGTATGGGAAGAAAAACAGTATTTTTCCTTAGAAACCATGAAGCCTGTGCGAGCTCTTTCCGCCTTAAAGACGGTAGCCAGGGAAACGCATGGCTTAGACAGTGAAGAATATCGCAGGGAAAAGAAAAGTTATATTTCCGCCTATGGAGATCGGATAGTGGGAGAGCTGAAGCTGGAAACCAGAACCTACAGAACCAAATGAAGAGCTTCTGGACCGGTGGATTTTTGGATGCTTTAGAGACGGAAAAAGGCGGAAAAAAGATTGCGAAGAGCCAAACCGTTCAGAGAAAGTCTTCTGAGGCGAAACCGCGAAAGTCTTTCCTTTATCGTCTAGCCGAATCCTCCTGCAATAATCGGGAGATTTCCCGTCTTCATCGCACGAGATGCTTCGGTCTTATGCGGAGCATTGTAGATAAGATTGGAGAGAAAACGATAGGTTTTGATGTATACTATCTTAGCTTAGAGGAATTAGAGGAAATGCTCTTTTCCGGCAAGGATTTCTCCTTGAAAATTGCAAGAGAAAAGGAACTTCGAAAGGCCTATGAAAGACTTCCTGTTTTGTCTCGGGTAAAACTCCTCGGAAAGGTGGACAGAGATCCTCTGGAAGGGGAAATTTGTGTTTTAAGTTATGAATCCTTCAAGGAAAAAAAGGGAATATAGAGGGTCAAATAGAAAAAGCCCGGAAAAGATGGAATGCTTGGGAATACCGGACATATCAGACAAATGGAAAAAGCCGAAAAAAAAGATAAAGAAGCAGGGAATGTTAAGACAAGAGTTTTCTTTGGAAGAGGCGTTTCCAAGGGCATTTTCCGAGGAGAGGTTTTAAAGATTAAAAGCTTACAAGAGGTAAGGGCAATGGATGCGAAGGGGAAAATCCTCTTAAGCTATTCTACGGATCCGGGCTGGTTCCCGTATCTCAATATGGCAGAAGGACTCATTACGGAAAGAGGCTCTCTTCTATCCCACAGCGCCATTCTTGCAAGAGAATTGGAAAAGCCTGCAGTGGTCAATATTCCGAATATTATGGAAGAGCTGCAAGGCGGAGACATTGTGGAGATAGACGGGGATTTAGGCATTTGCAGTGTCATAAAGCAAAAGGAAAAATAGGATTGCAAGACAAGTGAGAGGGGAAATCCGAAACTTTATTCTCCCACTTGTTTTAAAATAGAAAGGGAAAATGAAGAACTATCGAATCAAAGCGGTAAAGGATCAAGAGGAGAAAGAGCAGTTTTTAAATCTTCCTGCTATGCTGTATAAAAAGTCCTGCCTTATGCAGGACAGGAAAATGGAGGAAGCGGTACTTTCGGGAAAGCACATTTTAGTGCAAGGAAATCTTCGTTTTCTGCCCTTTCTTTGCGTAAGCGTTTCTGAGGAAAAAGAAAGCGTAGTAGGGCGGATTGCTTTAACGCTGTATGAAGATGAGGCCTACGGCTTTGCAGGGTTCTATGAAAGTATAGAGGAAGAGGAAGTTGCCCTTTTTACTCTTGAGGGAGCCTGCGAAAGGGAAGCAAAAAAGCAGGGAAAAAAGGGACTGAAAGGTCCCGATTGACCTTTCCTTTTTCGGAAGGTATCGTTTTGCTTTGGAAGAAAAAATGCCCTATACAGGAGAGCCTTCGAACAAAGCTTACTATCCTTATCTTTTTGAAAAAGCAGACTTTCAGATTTGTAACCGCTATGTTTCCCATTTTTATGATGCTTTGGAGCCATCGTATGAGAATGCAAAGGCAAAGAAGCGCTTGGAACATTTTCAGGAAAAGGGCTACCGATTTTTGCACCCTACAAAAGAGAACTTTGACCGATACCTTTCTGAAATCTATCCGCTTTTAATGGAGCGTTACAAGGATTTCCAAGGCTTTCGAAACATTTCTCGAGAAAGCTTTGTCAGCCTTTACAGCTCTTTAAAGTATATTGTAGATGAAGAAATGGTCTTTTTGGCTTATGATAAGGAGGAACTGAAGGGCTTTTTCCTCTGCCTTCCGGACTATGGAAATCTTCTGCAAAAGCCTCTCAATCCAATTCTTCTTTTGCAAATCCTTTTCAAAAGGAGAAGACCAAGCTGCTACATTCTTTTATACTTGGCGGTGAAGAAAGGGGCAGAGGGGTTGGGACTGGCCTTTTCTCAGCTCACAACAGAAGTACTGAAAAAGAAAAAAAGGCCAAGTCTATTGCGGCACTGATTCAAAAAGGGAAGGCCAGCGAAGGCTATTTTCAGGATAAATGTGTGGGAAGTAGAGAGTATGTATTGTTAGCAAAGGAGTTTTCGTAAACTTAGATGAAAAATATCACGTTTCGACAAAGTGTAGCCTGTGCTCTGAAAGGGCTGTATTTCGGTCTAAAAACAGAGAAGAATTATAAATATTACCTCTGTCTGAATGTCCTTTTTGTTCTATTGGATTTCTTTTTAAAAGTAGATTTGGCCACTTGGTATGCGGTGATTTTAAGCTCTGCCGGGGTGTACGCAATGGAGTATATGAACACGGCAATTGAACATCTTTGTGATTTTTCGACAAAGGAGGAGCATCCGGAAATCAAGGTAACGAAGGATCTCGCAGCAGCAGGAGTGCTTTGCTTCGGCATTGCTTTCTTTCTGATTCAGGGGATTGCCATCGGAAAGTATTTTTGGGGCTAGTGGAAAGCTCTTTGGGTATGTTTGCGTATCTTTCATTATGTTAAGCCCACTTTGATATAATTAAATATATTTAAGCGAAAGGAAAGCGTTTCGGAAGAAGCAAGCTAAAAACGGAGAAAGTAAAGATTATTTTTCTTGTAGGAGGATAGACTAGATTGCAGTGGATATTGTCTTTATACATCACCATGTTCCCGGTGATTTTGGCAGGCGTTTTCAATATGCTGCTTTTGAAAAATTCCTTTTTGAAGAGTCGTTGCAAACCGATTGACGGAGGGAAAAACTGGATAGACGGAAAGCGGATATTTGGGGACAGTAAGAGCATTTTGGGATTTTGGCTCATGACTCTTCTTGGCGGATTTACGGAACTCTTTTGGGGACTTCTTTTGCAGGGCATAGGAGAAACTAAGCGAAGCCTTTTGTATTTGTACTTTGAAAATGCTCCCGGATTTAATTTTTCTGATTGGCATGCTTTTTCGGCTTTTTGTATATGCTCTTTGAACTTCCCAATAGTTTCATAAAGAGGAGATTCTCCGTATCTGCGGCGGAGCAGGGAGACAGAAGACGAGGGCTAAAGCTCATTTTCTTTATTTTGGATCAGATTGATTCCATGCTTGGGATTATGCTTTGCCTTGGCATACTGGTGCATCTTAGCCCGGCACAAATTGTATTTGCGGTTTTTCTGGGTGGGCTTACTCATGTTCTCGTGAACTGCTTGCTGATTCTCTTTAGGGTGCGGAAATATCTATAAAAAAACTGAAAATAGTCATTAAATAAAGAGAATATATTGGAAAAATAGCAGAGGAAATAGAAATACAAATGCTAAGAATATTTTAGAGAATTAGTTGAGGAATATTGATGAAGAAAAATTTTTTTAGGGGTCTATCACCCCAGTGTGCTTTTTAACCTATCTTGGACTTTCCCTTTCTTTATATGGAATCTTCTTTGGGGAAAAAGCTTGGCATTTTCCCTTATTTTTGCTTCTTCTGGCAGGGACTTTGCGATACCTTTGACGGCATGGTGGCCAACTCTTTTAAAAGAAATGATCTGGAAAAAGCCTTTGGAGTGCAGATTGATTCTTTGGCAGATATGGTTTCCTTCGGCGTGTTTCCGGTACAGATTTATCTACAGTATTTTGCAAAGCTTGGCATCTTTTCTTTTGTGCTTTCTGTAGTATATCTCCTTATGGTAGTGACCAGACTTGCTTACTTTAACGTAAGCGCCGGGGAGAAGAGAGATTATTTCATTGGCCTTGCCGTGACCTATGCCTCTTTCTTTATTCCCTGCTATGGTCTTTTAAGTTTGTATTTTTCCATAGAGAAAATCCTTCCCGGGGAGCTTTTTGTATGCTTTACTGGCTTTTTTTCTTTGTCTTTAACTGCAAGATGAAGAAGCCTAGTTTGAAAGCACGCATCGGCCTACTGCTTTTGGCTGTTCTCTTTGTGATTTTGCTGGTGAGAAAGCTATAGGTGGAAAAGCAAATACTGCCGGGGGAGAAACAATTTATGCAAAGAGAACATAAAAGTCGCATGTTGAAGACGTTGAAAAGTTTTATGCAGAAGAAGCAGACAGAAGGTATTAGGGAAAAAACGATAAAAAAGGAGCAAAAATGCCCCTTCCATTATCGAGCGAAAAACAGGAAGGCTGATTCAAGAAGAGGAGTACGGACAGAAAGCCATTTATTTTTTTGTACCATCATTTTCTCGGAAGACTTCTTCTCAAAATGATTTTTGCCCGCCCCTATTTTTCCTTTCTTCGAGGCTTGTATTACAACAGCTTTCTTTCTAAAAAAGAGATTGTGCCTTTCGTGGAAAAATACGGACTGTCCAATGCGCTTTTAAAGAGGAATTATCCAAGCTTTGGGGCTTTCTTTTCCAGAAAAGAAGCGGTGTACTTAAGGGATGCGGGAAAAGAGAATACAAAGGAAAATGGAGAGGCATGGAAGGAAAAGTTACGAGAAAACGGACAGGAAAACGGACGGGAAAAAGGACGGGAAGGGCAGCAGCCTTTTTATGCCACAGCATCCGGAAAGCTTCTGGCGTATAAAATAGATCAAGAAGGAGGATTGTGCTTCCGGAGAAATCTGATTCGAAAAAAAGAGCAGTACGAAAGGTAGTGCGAAAAACTGTGCTAAAGGATTGACCGGGTTACAGGAAGATGCTACTCGGAAAGAAAGACCGAATGAAAGACAGAATGAAAGAAAGGCATCCAATCCGCTCCCTTTGGAAATCAAGGGGAATTCCTATTCCATAGAAAAAATTCTGAAAGCGCCCTGTCCGGAATTCTTGAAAAGGTGGAACGCTATTGGTTTTTCGCCTGAGCTTGCCGGACTATCATCGCTATATTTTTCCCTGCTAGAGGAAAGCTTTTTAAGAACAAAAAGAAAATCAAGGGAAGACTGGACAGCGTGCGTAAAGAGGCCGCCTCACTTTTAAAAGCATTTTCCGAAAACAAAAGAGAAATCAGTCTTTTGGAGCTTAACGGCATGGGAAAAATCCTTCATGTGGAAGTGGGGGCAATGCTGGTGGGGCATATTCATAATCATGTGGGATGTAAACCGTCTTTCGATAAAGTCGTAGAGTGCCATAAAGAAAAAAAGGGACAGAGTGCCATAGAGAAAAGGAAAGTAAACCTTTTAGGAAAAATCATTTAGCTTTTCGCTTTCAAACAGGAGAAGAAAAGGGCTATTTTTTTCCTTGGGAGGATCGACTATTGTGGAAATGCTCAATGATAAAATTGTGATTGACGATGACCTTTTTGGAAAAACACAAAGAAAGGTTTGGAAACAAAACTTAGCATTGGAGAAAGGATAGGCTATGGAAAGGCTTAAACGCTTAAATATTTACTTTAAGGAAATGTATCCCATAGTGCCGAGACTGGGACTGGGCGTGATGATTTTTCTGGAAATCTACTTTATTGTGCTCTTAAACCATGGAGTGGGAAAGGACACACTTCTTTCGTATCACTCGGTGGAGGGACAGTCGGCACTTTACAGCTTTTTTTGTGCAGCATGATATTTTTGGGCATGCTGATTTGCAGCTTCACGGTTTTCAGCTTCCTGCTTTGGCTAAGAATTGCGGATGACTTTAAGGACTACGAGCTGGACAAACGGCTTTTTTTGCCTTTCGCCCTCTTCCCTCCGGAAGAGTGACGAAGACGGATTTAAGGATATTTGCGACAATCCTCATTTCCTTAACTCTACTCCTTAACTTCCTCTTTATGAAGAACTTTATCTTCTGCTTTATTCTTTACACCTACGGAAGCTTAATGGCGGTGTGGTTTTTCCAAAAGCATAAGATTGCAAAGTCCCTGCCACTGGCTCTCGTTACCCATAATCCGGTGCAGATTCTTTTAAATCTTTATGTGATTTCCTATGCCATTATGAAATACAAATTGCCCGTTTTCGATATTACCAATTTCATGGCCGTGCTTACCCTGTATTTTCCAGCTCTTATCTGGGAGATTTCCAGAAAGATTCGGGCGCCGGAGGAGGAAACGGAGTATGTGACCTATTCCAAGCTTTTCGGCTATAAAAAAATGTATCCGCTTTGTCTTTGTTTTGACCTGGGTGAGACATTTGCACGAACTTCATCTTGGTATGGAGACTGAGCAGACTGTCCGTTTTGCTCCTTTTTCTTAAACGCTTTATGGTGTTCCTACTGCTTCTATGACTATGCAAAAAGTCCGGGGCGTTATCGCATTGTGTCCAAAGTGGAAAGATACACCTATATTCAGGAAAAGCCTGATGATTTTAACGATAGTGGGATTTTTGATTTTTGGAAGAATGTAAAAATTTATTTATCAATACAATAAAAATAATCTCCCTTTTTTTGAAGTGGGGGATTCTTTTTTTCGAAGAAAAAAATAGTCCTATTCGTTATATAATAAGAATAATATTAAAAAGAACTTATTTATCTTTGCGTGAGTAAATCGATTGCAGAAGCTTTGAGAATGAATTGATGAGGTAGCGTTCATGGAAGAAGTAGCATTGAAAGAGTTTTGCAGAGAAGTAGAGCCGGATGGAGAAACAAAAAAAGTTATGCCTGGAGCACGGCAATAGGGTTACAGGCTATGGGGGACTGCAGATTTCAAAGTTCCTGATTGATACGGCAATTCAAAATATCGCGGGTGGTATATCCATCAAAGAAGCCCGTAAAACCATTGAGGATTATTACGGAGAAGATGCAGGGGGAGCAGTGGATAGGAAGGCGGAAGAAGCGGATAGGCTGGCTGCCGGGACCTTTGCTCTTTTAACAGAGGGAGCATTTTCCTTTTCCGTAAATACCTATATCGCCATTCATCGGAAGCTTTTTCGAGGGAATGGAGGATTCAGCCGGAAGTCTGCGAGATTTTAATATCAAAAGAAAAGAATGGGTGCTGGATGAAGAAAGTGTGCTATATGCCGGTGAAGCGGAACTGCAGGAAATGCTGGCATGCTTATTTATGGAGGAAAAAGACTTTTCTTATAAAGGGCTTTCCATGGAAGAAATCATTCGGCATCTTGCAGAGTTTATATCGGAACTTTGGCAGATTCATGCCTTTTCTAAAGGAAGTACAAGAGTCTCAGCCATTTTCTTTATCAAATATTTGGAATCACTCGGCTTTTCTATTCAGAACAATACATTTGCGGAAAATCCCTTGTATTTTAGAAATGCGCTTGTCCGTGCAAACTATACCAATCTGCAGAAAGGGATTTTTGGAACAACGGAATATCTTGAACTTTTTCTTCGGAATCTGCTCTTAAATGAACAGAATCTCTTGGATAATGAAAGCCTGCATATTAGCGTGGAGATAAAGAAAGCTGAAGAGGCAAGGCTTGCGAGAGAACGGGAAGCAAAGAAGGAAGAGGAAAGACTTGCAAAAGAGTTGGAGGCAAAAAAAGAAGAAGAGAGAATTATCAGAGAGCTCGAAATAAGGAGAGAGGTAGAGAGAGTAATCAAAGAGCTGGAAGTCAAAAAGTTGGAAGAAATCATTGCCAGAGAAAGGGAAGTAAAGAAAGTAGAAGAAAAAATCACCGAAGCCCATATTATAGGGGACAATGTGAATACAGAGAAAACTGTTTTTGCAGAAGAATTGTATCGAAAGGAGAGAACAGAGCGAGAAAACAGAATTGCGGAAAAAGTAAAGTTGGCGACCCATAAAGCGGTTATAGAATGTTGTGATGTAAAAATGCAAAACGATAACGAGAATAAGGAAAGTGAAAAAGAGCATTTCATAGCGCTTCTTTCTCTTAAGTCCGCCGAGTTTTCAAGTAAAACAATAAGTCATATTGAGAGGCTATTTGAAGAATTTGCTTTCCAAAAGATATTTGGAAGAACGGCCGTTATTGAAATTTTGCATTTAAAGAACTCCGGTGCTTCGAAATTCCTGCTCAATCTGTTGCAGGCCGGTATTATTGAAAATGTATCCGGCTATGGCAAGGGAAAAATATAAATTTAAAAAAATAAATACAAACAATTCTATTGCGGATTTTTTTCTCAAAACAGGGAATCATGCTTATCTCTAAGGGAAGAATCATAGAATCTTGTGCCATGAGATGCTTTCTAAAATATATATAATTTTAAGTTTTTGAAAGTATATGAGATAAAAAAGTATCCATTTTTGAAATAAGAGGAAGATATAAAAATGATTCATTTTGAGACAAGAAAAAGGCACAAAAATTTAAAATATTGAAATTCTATAAGACAAAAAAAGGATAAGTTTTGAAAGTATATTAAAAACTGTAATTACAAAAAAACTAATACAATATATCCCTTTTGAAAGAGAAATAAAGATGAAAAATACTGGATAGAAAAAGAATATAAAAAACAGACTGATTCGTTTGCAGGAAACGGAGAAAAATAAAGATTATTTCCGGAATCAGGGGAGCAGGAAAGTCGGAATTACTGCACAGTTATCAGAAATGGATAGAAGAGCATGTGGAGGGGGCAAATATCCTTTATCTGGATATGGAAGACGCTCAAAAATGCAGAGTTAAAAGACGGTCCATCTTTGCTTAGCTATATTGAAAATGAAATATGAGGAAAAAGAGCAAGAACTTTCTTATTGTGGAGGAGGTTCAGCACTGTAAGAACTTTGAGAAAGCGATGCAAAGTGTATATGAGAAAAAAATGTTTAACATTTACCTCTCCAGCTCCAATGCCTCTTTTTTGTATGAGGATAAAACTGCTTTTTGGGATGAAAATTCCATTGAACTACCGATTCACCCCTTTAGCCTTTCCGAATATCTTAGGTACTATGAAAGAAAAAGATCCTTCTCCCGCCATTTTACCCGGCTATCTTAAATATGGAGGTTTATCCGCAACATTTCGCTTTTAAATTCAAAAGAAGATAAGACGGAATATATCAAGGAATTATACAATAAAAAAAGATAAAGAAGGATTTACGAAAGACATACGGCCTTAAAAGATTCGGCTCTTTTGGACTCTCTGCTGGCCTATTTGATGCTTCATCTTTCTATCTCTACCTCGGCAAGTAAAATTTCGAGTCTGTTTAAAAAAAATCATTTGGAAACAAACCATATTACGATAGGAAAATATTTACAGCACCTTTGCGCTGCGTTTCTCCTCTTTAAAGTAAAAACGCTATGATATCCGAAAGAAAGTCTATTTAGAAACTGCCGATAAGTATTACCTGACAGATCTTGGCTTCCGCTTTTGCCTTACTGGAAAAAAAGAAAAAACCGGACTGGAAGGGGATATATGAAAACCTTGTTGCAATTGAAATTCGAAGAAGAGGCTACGATATTTATGTAGGGAAGCTCTATCAGAAGGAAATCAACTTTGTGGCGATGAGAGAAAAGGAAAAACTTTACATACAGGTTACGGATGAAATAGAAGAGGAAGATAAGCTTGCAAAAGCTCTATCCCCCTTGCGTGCGATTAAAGATTCCTATCCTAAGCTACTTATTGCAAATACGGGAAAGGACGAGTTTGATGTAGATGGGATAAGGATATTGGATTTGACGAAATGGCTGATGGAAGGCTAGGGATTTAGTGATTGAACTAAGCAAGGAAACGAATGCTATAAACCGGGAAAATGAGAATATTTGGAGGTGGAAACAATGTCAAAAAAGGATTCCGATTCACAAAGATCTTTTATGTCCTTTATGTATCGGGGAAAAGAGATATTTAAGCCCTTAAATACAGGATGGATTGATGAAAGAGTGGCGACTGTTCGGGAGTGGGTTGCCAATGTGTACTTTTATACGAAAAATGGAAGAACCATCATGATTGATGCCGGCTATAATTATGAGCGGCTGGAAGAAAAAATGGGCTGGCTCGATATTTCCCCATCTTCCATAGAGGAGATTCTTCTTACGCACCTCGATACGGACCATGTCGGTGCTGTTGAGAAGGATAGTGAAGGAATTTTTAAGAGCGCAAAAACTGTATATTGGAGAAACGGAAAGTAAATATCTGACCGGGGAACTTCGCCGCAGAGTACTTTTTAAGCTCTATAAACTTCCGAAAGTGGATATTGAAAATGAAATCGAGCTCCTGCAAGACGGGGATGTTTTCTATATTGGAGATATTAAGGTAGAGGCGATTTTGGTGCCGGGACATACCTTGGGGCATTTGGTTTTATTTGATAGATGATGCCTATCTTTTTACCGGAGATACGATTTGGTTCGGGTCGGACGGAGGCTACAGCTTCTTGAATTCTCTTGCAGAAGACAATGCACTTTCTATTCGTTCGCTTGAAAGACTGGAAAAGCTTTTAAAAGAAAGAGGACTTTCGCCGAAGATTATAAGTGGACATACAGGCTGGACAGACGACTTGGAATTTGCTTTTCGCCACAGAGATAAGATTTGTAATTCGATGAAAAAACAGAAGCCGCATGACCCTACAGCGCCATACGACGGCTATGACGAGAGGGAGGATACGGAAGAGAGGGCAAGAGGCGAGAGACTCCCTAAGGCATGGAGTTATGAAAATCTTTAATCAGCCGATGTTAGTAATATGGTTTAAGTGTGTAACGCGATAATCTTGCCTTTCCTACCAAAGCTTTTTATCGTGAGAAAAAATCTTAAGGAGAAAAAGATGAGAATGACAAAAAAAATCGGAGCAATGGTGCTGGCGGCAGCGCTCAGTCTTTCTATGGCACTTCCTGCCTTTGCGGGACAGTGGATTATGGAGGGAGACGGAAGATGGTGGTACAAAGAAGATAACGGAACTTACCCCAAGAATGCATGGAAAGAAATTAGCGGGGAGTGGTATCATTTTGACGAAGAAGGGTACATGGAGACAGGATGGATTTATGATCCTCTTATTGAAAAGTTTGGGGATCAGGTTGAGACGACAAGTCGATATTATTATTTAGACGGATCCGGAAAAATGTTGAAAAACCAAAATTATATCGGAGGGCATACCGATGAAACCGGTCTTTTAGAATGTGATGAACTGGGAAGTGAGTTTTTCTACTTATGAACGATATAATTGGGGACGAAAAGGGCCTAAGCCCCCGGTTGATAATGCAAAATATCGTGGATATATTGAGCCTAATCCTGGTTTTGAGGGCTATGATTTGTATGAATATGATATAACGGATTACAAGAAGGATTTCTTTAAAGCTGTGGCGGGTCATATTAGTAGAAAAGAAGTTAAATTCGATGTTCCTCTTACGGTAGAAATGAGTAGAAGAGATAATGCGCTTCTTGTAAGCGGTATTGACCAGATTTTTATGTTGTATGTACTTAGCTATGATAAGTGGCATTATGATGTAGGAGAAGATGGTATAGCACATTTTACAGTGACCAATTATCAGGATGGTGTCTAAACCCCATATCGTTAACGAAGAAAAAGGGGCTGTAAAAAAATAAAAAAATAATAAAAAGATTCTTTTGCAATATAGGTCTGAATGCGGGGTAGTCTGAGCCCCAAGTTCAGACCTATATATGCGAAAAAAATATTTTTACAGCCCCTTTTTTGTAATATCTTTTATTAAAAATTCTTCCGGATAAATCTCCTCTCCATTCTTCAAGTTGCATTACTTGAAGTAAATCATATATAATCGATAAGGCTTTTCTTAAAAAGTAGGAGAGAAGCGATGGAAATTCATTATTTTAGATGGCTTAGCAGTTCGATAGGGAAGCTTTTATTATGGCAGAACCTTCTTCTTTGATGGAAATTCCTTACTAAAACACAGCAGGAGCGGAAAATGACGGAAAACAAAAAAATTATTATAAGAAGAAACTCATTCTTTTTCTTGTTCATCATAACAACTATTTTCGGATTATTGAGCCTTTTCGGCTATTACAGCGCAAAAATTCAAGACCCCTTGCAGCTTCTTTCTGCCGTATTGTACGGTACGATTAAGCTATTCTTATTCGTATCTCCGATTTCTCCGGAAGAGAAGACTCCTTTCATCTATGAATTCGCAAAGTGGGCGGCGCCGATCCTGACCTCCGCCTTTATCTTTACACAGATTTCCAATGTCTTACTGCATGTAAAAAATGTACTTGTAAATCGCCTGAGTGCAAAGCATGTTCTCTTTTTTGGAAACAGTGAGATGGGAGAGCTTCTCATCGGCAATTTACAAAAAGAAAAAAACTATAAGATATCTCTTGTTACAAAGGATTTTTTGGATGAACGGGTAAAGAACAAGTACGAGAAAAAGGGAATTGCGTGTTATCAGCTTGATTTTTGAGAAAAAGCGATAAAAAAATGAAATCAAGGAGCTTTTTCTACGCTGAATATTTCCGGAGCAAAGTACATTTTCTTCTGCGGAGAGTCGGACCTGGAGAACTTCTCTCTATGCCAATGTCATTCAGCGTATTAAGCCGAAAAAGTCCATTTCCACCTATGTCCACTGTGAGTCCGGTACGGTGGCCGGCTATATGGAAGAACTGCTTAAGGAAGAGAGAAAGAAAGAAGAAAGTCTAAAGAAACTGGATAGTTTGCATTTTAATCAGAAAGACCTGACGGTGCGCCTAATTATGGAGGATGAGCTTGTGAAAAAGAGCATTTTCCGTAGTCTGACCGGACTTTCAGATATCGGTTCCGATACAAGCTCTGCTATAAGTTCTTATAAGGAATCTGATATGAGCTCTGCGACAAGCCCTGCTACAAGCTCTACTACTTGCCTTGCTACAAGCTCTACCATACCTTCTTCCATGCCTTCCGTTACGTCGGAAGCCAAGGATATATCTGTGGAAAATATGGACGAAGCGATTCGCCCTCCGCATATTTTGCTTTTCGGAATCAATGATTTAAGTCTCCCTCTTATAAAGCAGCTTGCTAACGATGCGACCCTTTCTCTGCGAAAAAATACAAGACTTACGCTTATTGGTGATGTGGCAAGTCGGAATCCGGACATACAAAATATAAATCAAAAAGTGGATATACAAAAATTGGATATACAAAAAATGGATATGCAGAACATGGATATGCAGAACATGGATATGCAGAACATGGATATGCGGAACATGGCTCCCGTGACGGGCTTGAAAAGAGCTCTGGAAATAGACTGCTTTGATCTTGGCAGCTCTACAGAGGAATGGAAACAGCAAGAGAACTTAAGGCAATATCTAAAGAGCATCCGGGAAGAATCTGCGCCCCTGCTCATTTTCCTGATGCATCAGGATGTGATTCGGAACCTGAAGGCCCTAAAGCTCATCAATCGTTATTTTGAAAAACTTCCGAAGATTATCCGCAATGTTTCGAAAGTGGACTTAACGAAGCTTCTGCCTAAAAATGAAGGGCGGATTCGAAGCTTTGGAGACCTTTCGGAGATTATGACGGGTAGGGTCATTATCCGGGAAGAGCTGGATAAGCGAGCGAAAGCCTTTAACAAGTCCTATAATCAGGCGTCCTCTATAGCGGGAATGGGAGAGGGCACAAGCTGGAACGAGCTTTCCTATGTGAAGAAGAACTCGTCGAGACAGTCTGCATCTCACGCTGCGATAAAAGAAGAAATCCTGAAAACGGTTTTAAAAGGAAAAAGCAGTCAAGAGCTTAGGACTTACCTTAACGAGAAATTAGAAGAGTTCACTCGTCTGCAGGACTTGCAAAAAGAGAGCAAGGAAGTCTTTCAGAAGGAATTTCGTACATTTTTGAAAGACAATCCTGTACTGGACTTCCTTTCCCGACTGGAGCACAAAAGGTGGTGTAACAGTTACTATGCTATGGGCTTTCGCTACGGGGAAAAAAAAGATGAAAGCAGGAAGACCCACCCTTGCCTGATTGAGGATTGGGAAATGGTAATCGGAGAAAAATTCGACATTTGTCACCCGGAATATGATCTGCTTTCCGTATTCACTCTGTTTCAAGAGGAACGCTAAGAAGGATAGGTAAAGAGATTTTAAGGGGAATAGGAAGAGAACTATCCCAAAACAGTAGTAAGAGGAATAGTAAGAGGACTATCCAAGCAGTATTAGGAGGAATGGTAAGAGGACTATTCAAGGGTGGTTATAAAGAGGAATAGTGAAAGAACTATCCCAAAACAGTAGTAAGAGGAATAGTAAGAGGACTATCCAAAATCAGTATAAAGAGGAATAGTAAGAGAGCTACAGAAGAGCAGTTTTAAGAGGAAGATGCAGAGGAGTATTAAGGATGGAAAGAGAATATAAGTACGACGCCTTTATCAGTTATCGCCATGTGGAGCCGGACCAGAGTATTGCAAAAGAGCTGCACCGCATGATAGAAAGCTTTAAGCCGCCAAAGGAACTCTATAAAACCGGAAAAAAAACTGGCTTTCGTGTCTTTCGAGACAGGGAAGAGCTGGCCGCTAAGGATTTGAGTACCTCTATCGAGGAGGCTTTGCAGGAAAGTCACTATCTTATCGTGCTGTGCTCCAAGAGGACACCTTTATCGGAGTGGTGTGAGAAAGAGGTGCGGACCTTCAGAGCACTCCACGGAGATGAGAGGATTATTCCTGTGCTTATTGAAGGAGAGCCGGAAGAATCCTTCTCTGCACCATTAAAGGATCTGAAAAGAGGCGTGGATGAGAGCCTGCAAGATGTGCTTGCGGCGGATATTCGACCGGAAGAGGTGCTGAAAAAGGACTTTCCGGGCTATGAGACCTTACAAAATGAAAACAAAGGAAAATTGCATGAGCTTACGAAACAGGCACTTAAGCTCTTAAAAAAACGGAAAAAGTATCGCATCCTTGCGGCGATGCTTTCTTGCAGTTTCGGTGACCTGAAGCAAAGAGATAAGGAAAGAAGAGGAAGATTAATTCTGACCATTTCCTCGCTTTCCGGTGCCATTTTCCTGCTTTTCGCTATATTTATGGCAAATGCCTACCAAAAGGCGGAGCAGGCAAGACAGGAAGCGGTGCAGTCCAATGCCCGCATCTTGATGAAGACCTCGAAGGACATTGCCAAAGAGGGAGATTATCTGAAGTCGGTTCTTGTAGCGCAGGAAGCAATGAAGTCCTTGGAAAAAAAGATGAAGTCCTATGAGAGTCTTGCGGGAGAGGAGAGCTCTATCTTAAATGATGCAATTTATCACGGCGGAGCATCGACCCTGACTTCGATTTCCACCGGAAACAAGCTGACCTATATAGCGTTAAGCAATAACGACAAGTACATTGCCTATGGCTTGGACAACAATATGGCTGCAATTGCCGATGTGGAAAATGGAGAAGTTGTGCGCGAGTTTTCGGGGCACAGCCAACAGGTGAAGCTGCTCGTGTTTTCCAACGATGACAAACTCCTTGTGAGTGCATCTTTTGACGGTAGTGTTATCATCCATGATGTGGAAACGGGAGAGGAAAAAGCACGACTGGAAATCCCCGGTGTGCCGATGCTGACTCGTTTTTCTGAGGATGGAACACAGTTTTTCTATGTCTCCTTTACCAGCAATACGGCGGACTTCTATGTTTTTGATACGACGAACTGGAAGGAGATAAGTAAATTTACGGTTGCAGAATCGGTCCGTTTTGCAGATATCAAGAAAGACGGAAGTGAGGTACTGATTGCTTTAAGTGAAAACAATGATCATCAGCTTACCAGAAGAAGCATGAAGGACGGCAGTATTTTGGAAGTAATAGAAAGAGAGGTGAAAGTGGATGCCATGCAGGCTGAATATAGTGTGCCTTACAAAACGGCAAGCTATTCTGCAGACGGAGAAAGCATGCTCCTTTTTACCGACTGGGATGTACGGAAAAACTCTCTTTCGGATAAAAGCCTTCTTTTTAAGAAGGATATAAACTTCAGTTCTACTGCTGTAAGGCCCTTTATAGAGAGTCCGAATGGGGAGAAACTGGTGGTGCAGTCCTACTCGAAATTATTTATCTTGGATGGAAAGAGCGGTGAAATACAGGATGAAGTCTATTTTGAGAATCTGGATATGAAGTATTTTAATTATAATTATGAGACGAATACCATCATTGCCTTCGGAGAAAATGGAAAATACTCTATTTGGAAGGATAAGGTTGTTGTTGAGGATGGTTTGAATTATGGGGGAGTTGCCCCATCGGAGCTGAAGTATCTGAAGGATGGAAGTAAGTTGATTGCCAACTCGCATGAAAGCCGAACAATCAAGATTATCGATACAAAGTCCAGAATCTCTGCAGAGCCGGTTTATGCAAGGGTCATAGCGAACTCCAACGATTCATCAAAGATGATTCTCTTTGACGGAAGAGATTTTTTGATTTCTGCGGACAATGGAAAAACGAGTGAAAAAATCATACTGGATAATACTATTCCTTTTGGCCTTATGAAAAATACGAAGAGCTATATTGTTTCCAATGACGGACGGTACTTTGCCTCTATTTGGCAGAAAGGAAGTAGCGGAGTTCCGTTTTTGGCGCTCTATGATCTGGAAAAGAAAGAGAACAGAGAAGTGGAATTGGAAAGTATTTCTCCTGCCATCCATTTCTCGGACGACGGAAAGGAAATCCTTCTTTTAGATGAGAAAGAGGGGCTGAAGGTTTACAATACGGAGGACTTAAGTGAACTGCAAAGCTATCCGGAGATCAATGAATCGGCGGAAAGTATGTTCCTGTCGGAAGATAACAAAATACTGGCGCTGAACCGTTTCTCCGGTATTATCTCCCTCTTTAATTTGGAAACGGGCGAGCCGGTGGAGGAGATTCCCGGAGAGGCGCTCTATCTGGAGCGCAACGGAGAGGAAATTCGCATCAAAGGAATACAGAACAATACGGCATTTAACTGGAGTAGCAAAAGTGGACTTACAAGTATGGAAATGGATGAAGCCTGTGCACAGACACCGGTAGGCTTTGACGACGTCAACTTGTATAACGAGAACGCCGGACTTCTTCTTATGATTCGAAATAATGACACGGAAAGAAAAGCCTATGTGGTGGACTTTGCAAGCGGGCGTCTGAAAATGAGTTTCACGCCCTCCATAAAAAAGTATAACGTGAACGGTCATATTTCTCCGGACGGAAAAACCATTGTCATCGACCAAAGTTATTATGCGAAGCAATACAATCCGGATGCGCAGGAAGCGGATTATATGAGCTCAGCAGTATATAAGATTCTGAGCAAAGAACAGGTGAAGGAAGAAATAAACAAGATCCTCGCCGGAAGAACCCTTACAAAAAGAAAAAGAGCAGATTGGTATAACGGCGGAGTGAGAATTGGATTTTAAGGATTTACCACCTGAATATTGGATAGAATAAGGGGCTGTAAAAAATCAAAATAATTTTCTAAGCAATATAGGTCTGAACTTGGGGCACGCTCTCGCTAGCTTCGCCTCGTAACGGATACTAAGCGAAAAACTGCGTTTCTCTTGTTTTTCGCAAGTACCGACGAGGCTCAGACTACCCCCGCATTCAGACCTATATTGCAAAGAATTTCTTTATTATTTTGATTTTTTACAGTCCACTTTTCTTCCAAGGCTATATCCACTTCTAATTATAATAACTAAACAAGACTACCCAATAGTCATTGCCTTGCGCATCAAGATAATAGCCACTGCCGAATCGAACAAAGTCAGGACGTAGCATAAGCTGATTATGGCTTGTGCTATTTTGCCATGCCTGAACAGTTTTTCATCGGAGTACGCTGACCTGAAGCAATGATTTCACCGCATACATCGGCTTCGTTTGTGATAGAACCGCCCTGGGGACGTGTGTGAGAAAATAAAACGGAACATTCTCCGGCTCTTGTTTTCGCAAGATGATTCAGTCCTGCACTTTCCTGTAGAGTGCTTAAACCGTGAGCAGCTCGATATTGGTTGATGCAGGGAAAGAAGTTCTCTTTCATATTGCTCATTAACAGAAGTATTACTTGTATTGATGGACTTGGTCTGTACAACATTGTTTACAGTCCATGCTCCACTTTGATTTACGGTATAGCCATCCGGTGTAATCGTGTTTTCCGCCATCCATCCGTAGTCATCAAAATGATAACACTCGGAGATGCCGTCGTTGTTCCCGTCCAGCCATTGCCAGGAAGCTTTATGGTAGTTGCCATTTCCAAGGTCATACCACCATGCATTTCTGGAGATTCCCCTTGACCATCCAAGGGCAAACGCCGGAATAGCGGAGATAAGAGATAGAATAAAGATTAGAAATATTGTTTTTAGAATGCTGAGCTGCTTTTTCTCTTTCTATGCCAGAAAACTATATTTTTTTGATTCTGATATTCTTTTGTTTTGTGACTGTTTGTTGTGATGTAATACATAGATGCCCTCCTTTGCGGCATCATACTTCAAATTATCGAATCAAATCAAGTAAAAAAGGTAATACTCACAAAATTGTAAAAATAAAAAGGGAAGTTATTATACAAAAAAATATAATAAAAAGTAAGTAAATCGTTGTAACCATTACAAAAAAATGGTAAAAAAATGCTTAAAAAAATATTCGAAATTGTATATTATTAAAAAAATAAGTATAATATTAAAAAAATAGATTGTTTTAGTAATATTTATACAAAAAAACAATCTATTTTTATTGTCTATCCATTCATTTCATTTTCGATTACTCTATTTAAGAAGAGTGATTCCACTATGAGCTGTCTTTTTAGAAGTGGCGGTATTTAGGAAGCCTTTATTAAAAAAAGCTTATAAAAGTGAAAAAGAAGGCTAACAACAGAAAGGCTTATGAATAGACCGCTCTTATAATTCATAACGAGTATCGCTCGCAAAGCGTGCGGTATCTCGTTTGTAAATCTTCTATTTAATCATAGTAACTAAACAGTACTACACAATAATCGTTTCCGTCACTGTCTACATAATATCCGGAACCAAAGCTTTCAAAATCCTTGACCAGCATGACGTGGTTGTGTGTTGGGCTGTCTTCCCAGGCTTGAACCGTTTTCTCCGGAGTGTGCATATTGCAGGCAAGAATTTCCCCATATACATCATTCTCGTTTAAAACGGATCCGCCCTGCGGCCTTGTGTGAGAGAAGCTGACTGCGCATTCCTGTGCTCTGACCTCTGCAATGGCGTCCAAACTCTCTTTTTCGTCCAAGGAACTTAAAGAGGATCCTACGCGATACTGATTGATCTTATCGAGAACTTCTTTTTTAATAGGTAGACTTTGACTTACAGACGGAGAAGAAGCGGCATTCACATTGATTGCTTTGGTCTGCACGACGTTGTTGACCCGTCCATTCCCCGTTCTCATTTACCGAGCAGCCGTCAGCGGTTACCGTGTTTGTAAGCAGGAAACCGTTCTGATCAAAGCGGTAACATTTTTGCAACACCGCTTTGATTGTCATCAATCCATTGCCGAGTCGATTTACAGTAGTTTCCATTTCCAAGGTCATAGCGCCAAAGATAGCTTGCCGTATCTCTTACCCAGCCCCCGGCAAATGCCGGAAAAGGCGGATAGAAAAAGAAAAAGCGGAGAGGAGAATGAATGTTTTATATGCTGTCTTGCATTTCTTTACTAGAAATACTTTACTACTGTTTGCTCCAATGTTGTGACGGTTTTGTTCTGTGTTTTTTTCATGCCATTTCTCCTTTCGAAAAGTTTTTTTCTTATTTGTGTGGCTCTTGATAAGGCAAAAACATAATTTTTAATTTATGTTTAACTGTTTTTGTATATTATCGACATAAAATTATCTAAAAAAATATAAATCTATATGTGGATTATGTTACTATAAATTTAAATATTCAATATTAAATAGAGAAAACAAACAATATAAATATCATAAAAATATATAAAACTGTACAGAATATATATAAACCGTAGAAAAGAATTAAAAATTAAGAATGATTTAAGTAAAATAATAAAACTAAAAAAATAAAAAAATAAAAAAATTTGCTTGTGGAAAATAGAAAAAAATAAAAGCACACGCAGGAGCCAGTCCTGCGTGTTTGAAAATCATAACAGTATCGTGCGAAAAGCGTGCGCTTTCTCGTTTACTATATGATATTGCTTATTCTGTTCTTGAACTTGTCGTATCTTTTACACTTTCATCTTCCGTTGCAAGTTTCTTTTGGATCTTCTGTTTTTATGCTTGCTATTGCAAGTTTCTCTGTATCTTCTGTCTTTATGCTTGCTATTTTTAAGTTTCTCTGTATCTTCTGTTATTTTTGCTTTCTACTGCAAGCTTTTTCCGCCTCTTTCTTTCCCTTACGATGAAGATAAAATAGGGATGCAGAACATCGGGATGATGCAGATATAGGTAAGATTGCTATATAGAATATTGTTAAAGTCCGTATCCAGAGCCGGGGGAAGAGTTCCGCCGATGTTGTTCACGGCGTGGGCCAGAACAACAAGAGGAGAGAACAGCATTTTTTTCATAAAAATAACCTAAAAATAATGCCCATCATTGCAGTGTAAACACCCTGAATAAAAACTGCCGTGCCATATACCGAACATAAGTCCTGAAAAGAGAAGAGCAAACCAGGGGAACATCCGAGGCCTCTTCAAAAGCTGCGGAAGATGATACCGCGGAACAGGATCTCCTCTACTAAAGGGGCCGATTGCAACGATGGCAAGGAAAGTCCAGATATACGGGCCGGATTCCAAATCATCATACATTCCCGAAAAAGCTTTCGAGGCTGATTCCCTAAAGAAGAGGAGTGAGATGCAAGGAAATCCACGATACTAAGCCAGATGCCGGATAAACCGCCAACACCGAGACCGATTACGATAGCGAAGAGATCCCCTGCCATATCGGGATGGAAAGCTCCGCCTTTTTTTCTTGGGAAATACCTTTCGGTAGAAAGATATAGCAGAGAATAGAGAGCACAGTAGCCAAAAAGGCATCCAAGAAATGCGGAGTAGGTACCCCATAAATCAATCTCTATGTGAGTTATATTAAGGAACAGATTAAAGCAAGTTGATGAGGATATCCCCGATTCGATCATAAAGAAGAGAATCAATAAGGGAAGAAATAAAAAAACATCGCTCTTACGTTTAAGCCCTTTTTCTTTTCAAAAACTTTTTGTTTCCAATTTTTCTCAATCTATTTTTAAAAATAGCAAAATAACAATGCAAAAAGAATACAAAAATCCTTCGACATTTTCTGCGTGGAAAATTATAACGGAAGAATTAGAAAGTGACAATCATTCCTTTACACCTAATTACTCCATTTTTACTTTCGCTTTCACTTTCGTAATAAATTTTTGGTAATAAAAAAAGATAGTATTCATTTCGATGTTTTTTTGAAAGACAATTACGAGACCAAAAGATTAAATTACATAAATGATTTTGAAAAAGAACTATAAAAAAATTTAATACTTATTTGTTTAAAGGTCGATATAGCTAACAGAATCCCTACCAAATTGACTCTTTGAAGGAGGAGAAGGAATGAAGTTTACAAAGAAGATGGCTGCCCTATTTTTTTGCGACAGTACTCTGCCTGTCTATGGCTTTTCCTGCCTTTGCGGGAGAGTGGGTCTTTGACGGGCCGGAAAGCTGGAAGTGGTGGTACAAGGAAGATAATGGAAACCGTGTTACAAACGGATGGAAGCAAATTGATGGCGAGTGGTATCATTTTAAGGATAACAGCTACATTGATACAGGCTGGATTAATCTTCCGATAGCGTTTCCGGATGGAGAGGGAGAACTTGTTTGGAATAATAGCATACCTCAATGGTACTATCTCGATGCTTCCGGAAAATTGCTGAAAAAAATCAAAAATTATATCGGCGGCTATACGGATGACACGGGCTTACTCCATGATGATATGTTTTTGGAGGAATGTATTATAGAGGGACACGAATCTGGAGAAAGTTCCAGCTCCTCCGGTAGAGAGCCAAATTCAAGAATCCCCTGTATGACGACGGATACGCTGTAGATGGACAGGTTGTGAAAGGCTGGGAATATGCATCACCCTGACTACAAAACAGGATTTTTTTAACGCTCTTTCCCATGCGCTAGGCCCGGAACAGAAATGATTTTTCTTATCGAATTCCGCAAGGCGCTTCTTATACGGATAAAAGCCTTTCTGGAATCCACAATGCTGGATTGGTTCCTTAAAGGAAGCAGGAGCTTGGAGTTATTCGGATGATGGCACAGGACTGATTCATGTACACTGGGTAGATTAATAGTAAGTGATGCTTATCGAAAGAGAGAGGAGATTCTCATTCCTCGTGGAGATACCGGAATAGAGGTGGGGGATATCCTCGTGATGTACAGGTTAAAAAACAGCATAATGAGAAGTTGAGGATGCTGTAAAAATCAAAAATAATAAAAAGATTCTTTGCAATATAGGGTCTGAATGCGGGGTAGTCTGGGCCCGTCGGTACTACGAAAAAACAAGAGAAACGCAGTTTTTCGCTTAGTATCCGTTACGTAAGGACAAACTTTTCATCAGAAAGTTGTTCTGTACCGAGACCAACTTCGAAGGAAGTTGCTACTGCAACAAAGTGAGCAGTGGTTAACAAAACCACAGCTCAGTCAGGCGAAAGCTAGCGAGCGTGCCCCAAGTTCAGACCTATATTGCTTAGAAAAATTATTTTGATCTTTTACAGCCCCTGTTAAAAAACGGGAGAAAAAAACAATTTATCACAACCTTATAATAATTTATCCTTTAGACGATATTCCTGTAGGGGATGATAGGGAGTAGAAAGGCAAGGATTGTTTTTACGAAGTTTTTATAGAACCCATGCGCCAAGGAAGGGGGAGAAATTTTAAGCATGGAGGGGTTTAAGGGGTAGAGATAAAAATGCTTTTCCTATGAGTAGGGGAGAGGGTTTGATTATGAAAAAAACGAAAAAAATTTGCGAAGCTGAAGAATCTGTTGGGGAAAGGGAGATGGCTGGAAGAAGAAGCTGTCTATCTTCCTTGCCTTATCATTGATCCTTTCGGGCGTGAAGGCATTTCCTTACTAGGAATAGGAAGGGAAAAATGATGCGCCTGAGGGAAATACAGTAGAAATCAGGGAGACCGAATAAAACTCCATCTGGAGGGAAACGGTACGAGCTCGCGGAAAAAAAGCAGTCCGGGAGGGCAAGTTAATTTGTGCGGAAAAATGGAGAGCTCAGCTATAGTAGAAACGAAGAGCTCTTGGCGCGATATGAGAAATTGTTTTTCGAAGAGAGAAGTATATGAGCTTCCGCTTGATCAGGTAGTGGAGGGTTGGATGAGCTTTCCGCTGTTGGTGGAAAGGTTCGTGCCTTTAATGGAAGTGGATCCGAAGAAAGCAAAGAGGAAATACGGAAAAAAAGACAGTATGGATGCGGTGGCCTTATTTTCCGGAGACTCCGCCTTTCGGAAGACTCTTACTTGCCGTGAAAGGAGAGTCTTATTTCGCAAGCGTAAGAGGGACGAGATGCGTCTTCGGTAAGCGGAGAAAGCTGCTCCCGGTGGAGAAGGCGGGCCCAGGACAGGAAGTAAAAAGAAAAAAGGGACTCTGCCCGGTATTACCGGGTCCGGGTCAGAGGCTTGCAAGCGGAGATAGAGACAGAACAGACAGAGTAGTGCGTCCGGGACAGTGGATTTATCCGGAAGAACACAGAGTCCGAGCGAAGAAAATGCTTCAGGGCAGGAACTACAGCCCGGAGGAGAAACGGAAAAATCAAGCGCAAGAAAAACGAAGAAAAATCTTCCTCATGGAGAGGGTATAGAAGGGACCGGGCTCGGAAGTCGGATCTTCCAAGGAAAGTGTAGAGACCGGGGAAGTCGGTCCTGCAGCGGACATGAGATCTGCAGGAGAAGACGTAAGAGGGCAGAAAGCCAAGAGCTTTCCGCTTATGGTACGGATACGGAAGCACTTTCCGGAGGGGACTTCGTCGAATCCGGCAGCTGATTCAGCCGCATCCGGAAAAAAAGCTCTATCGAAGAAGGGAATGCAGAAGATGCGGGAAATTCCGGAGAAGCGGGACTTACGGAAAGCAGGCGGAAATTCCGGAAACGATTGTAGAGACTGTAGCGCAGGAAGAAACAAGAATAGGAAAGGAAGAAACTACAGCGGAAAGCGAAACGGAAAAAAAGGAACAACGGAGGAATCAATCGAAACAGCGGAATCAAGTGCGGGAGAGAGAAGGAGAAGCAAGACAGAACGGAGTATCAGCTGGAAGGAACGGAGCTGATTTATTTCCTATATGAAAATGAAGGCGATGATGATTTATCCTTCCACCTCTTTTGTGAGTGAGAACAGCTATCCGAAGATTCGTGTACCGGGCAGAAATAAAGTCGGTGAGACAGCTTCTGCAGGATGGAAATCCCGGAAAAAGCGGAAAAATGCTGCGGATTCCGCCGGGGAAGAAGAGAAAAGAAGCAGACGCTGAAAATCGAGCATCCGGATCCGGCTTAAGCTTGGATCAAGACGGAATAAAAGCACTGTATAAGGAGATGAAAGACGGCCCCGACGAGTATTTTTTTCCGAACTTCGGGCGGTGAAGCTCAGGAATACAGCTTAAATGAGCTGGGAAGAATCAGTCAAAACATAGAGGTGGAAGGCTTTGGCACGGTAGAGGTCTTCTATGATAAAGATGACTTTACGGAGAAAAGTGGACTTAAAGGGCAGAGCCTTCTTAAAAAAACCGGAGGAGTGAAGAAGAAGAACAAGAAGGCGAGAACGACCACAGAAGAAAAAGAAGAAACTGTAGCAGAAGAAACTGTCGCAAAAAGAAACTGTCATAAAAGAAACTGAAGACAAAAAACTATTGTGAAGAAGCATCTACAGAAGAGGGAGCGACGAGTGAGAGGAAGCGCTTTCGGAAGATGGGAAGCGAGACAGGAACAGCAAAAGGAGAAAAAGGCAAGAACTTCTGATGTTTTGCAAGAAAAGGAAGTAGAAGCCTTAAAGGAACAACGGCATCTACGATCAGTCCATCTCTTTGGATATCCATTTTGAAGATAAGAAAAGGACAGGAAGTGGAACCGTCCTCTTCCGTATCCATGCGCTTTTATATCGCAAAGACAGCACTTCGGAAGAGGTCAACGAGGAGAATATCTCGATACACCACTTGGTCGAGAAGGAAAAACGGAGAGATTGACCATGTGGAGCTTCTTTCGGCTGCGAAAAGTTCTGCGGACGAGCCGGAAAATGAAGAAGAAATAGCGGAATCAGGAGAGGAAAGTGCTGAAAAAACAGAGACGGAGAAAGAAAAATATCTCTCAGACGGAAAGCGGAAATACAGAGAAGGAAAACAGCGAATTTATTGTCAGGGAATTTGAAGTAAAAAGTTTTTCTACCTATTCCTTGACCTGGTCAAGCGGAAAAGCAAACAATAAGAATTATAAATTCTTTTTTGTAGACGGTGACTTCAGACAGATGGGACCGAAAATTGATATAGATATGTCAAAATTCTTGGCGGAGCGTCCCCTCTTTCAGAATAAATACTACAATCCATATCATCTTGCATATCCGGATGAAATATTGTATCTGTGTCCCCCTTTTGCCGGCTACAGCATCCACATGCGACAAGCAGACGGAGTCTCACCTGTTAGCTGGCCCGGTAGTCTATCCGGCTTCTTTACCGCTTTCCAGTATGAATACAGAGAGCAATAGGAATACGGGAGTATCTTGGCCGGATCCGGTTGTTTACCTGACAACGAAGAGAGTAATTAGGCAGTGGCATTATGATACTAACCAATATATAAATAATCCTGCAACGTATTGGGCGGATCTCGGATCTGCATGTAGTGAGAAATTATTACCTTTTTTACAAATTAAACGCAAAAACCCATAATCACAGCTATCCCAAGTATGATATGGAGATGCAAAAGGAAAAGTACATTACGAAGAAGTCGGACGGTTCCTATGACTTGACTCTTACGGCGAGACCGATTATGCCGGATGAGGAAAAAGAATAAACTGGATATTATTGTGGTTTATGACAAGTCCATCTATATGGCCCTGGATTTCATGCGAACTGTATCGGATTCTGAAGAATTCCCCTACGATGATGCAAGAGAGGATAATAGTGCAAGCACAAAACACAGATACGGAAAATTGATATTGGGTAGCCTGCTGGACGATATTGCGAAAAATCCGGCTTACGATGCTCAATTTGCGTTGGTTACGATGGGAGGAAAGAGAAATCTTAACATCCATGGCGGGGAGTTCTCTGTAACGGATGAGGCAGACAATGATGCGGAGAAAGTCATCGGCTTTACGAAGGATATCTCGGTTTTTAAGCAAAAGCTGGATTCTATAAGCATAGAAGGAGAAGAAAAGAGGCGCAGTACCAGGCAAATGCCTATGAGCATCATGGCCTGAACTACGCTGCGGGAATTAAGGAGGCGGAAGATTTTCAGAATGGCGCGGTAGTGGGAACGGACTGTGAAGCGACGAGATCGGATGCAAGAAGAGTGGTACTTTTTGTTACAGCGTATAACCCGAACTTTTCCTATTTTCCGAAATACGAAGGCGGAGGAAATACAAACTATTTCTTGCGAAAAGCGGAAAATATTAGTGGGCATGCGATTGGTCAGATTCCCGGAAAAGTGGTAGACCGCTTGCAGCTTGGACCAAGCAGAAATAAAAGCTTAAACTACTATGATTTATTCATGAAACCGAACTCGTCTTATCTTAATTTTGGGCCTTATGCCGGCTATTCCTACAGGGAGCGGGCGAGGTTTCGAAAGAAGTTGCACTAACACAGGCTCGTGGAGCATTAACGGAATTAAATGAAATCGATGCCTTTTTATGCCATCGGTTTGGGACCGGATGCAAACTACAGCCATCTGGAAGACTTGATTGGGGCAAAAACGATACTGGGCTGAAAACGGGCATCCCTATGAGCAACCGCTAAGTAGCGATATAGAGCAGTCGGTTATCAAAAATAACCAGTAACAGTTCCACCACGGATTTAACGGAAATAAAAAAATGGGCTTAGATCCAAGATTGCACCGATTCGTATCAGTGAAGTAAACATCTGGGATCAACTTAGCGAGAACGTGGAGTAAACTTCGACAATGCGAATCCGGTAGATAAAGCTGCAAAGCTAAGAGCGGAGGTCTGGAAAGTGAGACGATGATGGGAAACCGATATCGAAACTGGAGAATCCTGACGATAGCGATTCAACCAGTAGAAGTCTGGGATTTTTCGGGCTTTAAGGGAGTAGAAGCGACTTATGATCCAGCAGAAAGATAATTGAGTTAAAGACGAAACCCGGAGATTTCAGTTTTTCCAAAGGGTTATGAAATCCGTCTTACGGTGAATGTGAAAACCTACACAGACAGCCTACGAAAAGTATCAGAAAAAAACGTTCTGGATTATTTTTGATAAAGATAGTGAACGCTGGACTATAGCCGGAACAAAGGATATTGGGTATCTCGACAATGTAAACGGAGAGAATATTAGCGGAACGAGAACGCCGGACCTAACTTCCAGCTTAAAAAGAAGGAGATATCAGAACGGACCAGTGGTACCTTTATGAGAAAAATCCCGGAGGAAGAGTTTCACACTTCCTCAGAAAAAGAAGGATTCTATTCGAATGAAGGGGCTTACTTAAAAGTATGTTCGATTTAAAGATAAAAAAATACCAGAGAGGAACCGCCGGAAAAAGAAATACCAAAAAAACCGGTTATACAAGTTGATCCAGGAACCATTCGTATAGTGAAAAGTTTTAAGGGGACAGAGACAGACGAAGAAGAGCTTGAATTATTAAAATCCTGCTCCTTTAAATTGGAAGAGCAAATTCGGGGTCGACAAATTTTAGAAAAGGTGAACAGCATAGCAAAATTCACCATGACGAAGTCGGAGACGGAAACGGACTATGGACCGCTTGTGACGGAGGAGTATAGAGGTACAAAAAGTAACAGGAGTGGGAAAAGAATTTGACCCCGATTGTTCCTGCTGAGGGTGTACATAATAATAGAAAACAATATGTGCTAACCATTGGCGGCTTGATTCCGGGCAGAAAAATACCGTGTTTCCGAGCTTATGGCTTCTGCCGGAGAAAAATGCAACAATTGGAGGACGTATTCTTCACTTTAAGAACATAGAACTCACGGCGACCAGCATTCCTAAAAAAATGAAGACAGAAACTATGCGATTGGAACCTTTACACTGGCTGACAATGAAACCAAAAGAGCTGATTGTCAAGAATGTCTATGAAGAGGATGATAAGCAAATTCTTCGGATTGAAAAAGAAAGTTAGTGGAGATTTGGCGGATAAGAACCAAGTATTCTCGTTCAGGTTAAAGGTCTTTAAACCGGATGGAACAGGAGAAGGCGTGGCGATTAACCAAGCGGAATTTAATAGCTTGAAAGCCGGATTTTTCGGCGGATACGCAGGGTTTGATTCAGTTCAATCTCAATGCCGGTGATTCCTTTGTGCATTTAGCCTAAAGCATGATCAAGCTATAGAGTTTGTTCTCCCGAAGAACTATAAGTATCAGGTAGGCGAGAACCCGTTGAGCTATGCTCCGGAAGTCAGCACCGGTTATGCTTTGCAAAAATCTGGATGCGGTAGGCTATCGTTATACCTATGAAAAAGATGTGGAGAAGAAATTGGACGGCTCAAAAGAAGTCCTCGTCTTTACAAACCATAGGGATCCGATTCCGCCGATGGGGCTTGTCGGCCTTGGTGAAATATGGAGAAGAAACCTGATTCTCTTCTCTCTCTTTATAGGTACAATATTTATAATGAAGAAGAGAAAGTGGATTCTTCGAACCGAGGATTGCGACAAATAGAAATACTGTATTTTTTCAGAGTTGTTCCAAGATTTGAGAAGTATGCCTGACATTGGATTACGCCGTTTTCCTTTTTCATAATTATACTCCAAGGAAAAGTGCCGGGAATTGTACCGCCCCCCGAATCGTTAGATTTTGGTCTAACTTTTGGGGGTCGGTACATTATGTCTGAGCACTTTTTCTTGGAGAGTTTTTTGAGCCCCCTTTCTATGCTTGAGGTAGCTTTGTTTAATGTGATAAGATGAATACGAATAAAAACTGTGAGATACTGCATAAATTATTCGTAAGTAGATACAAAATATCTTATACCGAGAAAACAGAAAAAAGATTCGTAGAGGAGATAAAAATGAGTCGTGGGAAAAGACCGAAGATAAAGCTTACCATAACAGACCGTAGAGGGAAAATGGGCTGTCACCGCGGTCATAAGGTGGGGGACTGCTTCGACTATGATACGGAAAGAGGGCAAATCTGTCCGATGGCTATGCACTGCGCTTTTCCGTATGTAGATATTTTGCGGTATGGCGGTAAGCTCCCGGGACAGCCTGAAGGCGTGGCGGAGTTTTGCTGTTCAGATGCGGATGTTGTCTTGGTGTTTAAAGCGGAAATTGTGGAAGAATGAAATAGATAAATTCTCCTGAGAAATAAAAACTGTAAAAATTTCCGACAAAAAAACATCCGATAAAAAATTCCGAAAAAAATAAAAAAATTGTGACAGCAAATCTCACCGATGCTAAGATACACAGGCTGTCGCTCCAAACGAGCTACAGAGGGAAAGACTTTTCATCAGAAAAGTCGTCCCGTACCGACCACAACCCGAAGGGATGTGCTGCTGAAAGCAAAGTTTGTTTCAGTCATCAAAAACTGAAACAAAGTCCATCAGAACATGAAAAATCAAAGATCGAATAATACACAGACCCTGAAGATTCTTGAAATAAGTTCTTCTAAAGAAGAACAAAAAAAGCCGGAGTTCCGGCAGAGAAAAATTCAGAAGCACAGAAATGTGCAGCGAAAAAAACCTAATTACAGTAATTAAGGAAAAAAACAAGCTAAGCGCGTTTTGACTTGGACTGAACTTTTAACTGTCAGTGATGGCAGATTTATACTTTTCTTTATGAAAAGTACTTATTCGACCTCCTTGTTGCTTTGAAGCAACTTCGAGACTTGCTTTGCAAGGTACAGCTTGCGCTGTAGTCCGGTACATAAAGCACTTTTCCTGATGAAAAGTGCTTATTATGAGAGTTCGATCCTGGCTCAGGATGAACGCTGGCGGCGTGCCTAACACATGCAAGTCGAACGAGATGCGTATCGGAAAAGCTTCGGCCGGAAGATGCGTTATCTAGTGGCGGACGGGTGAGTAACACGTGGGTAACCTGCCTTATGGAGGGGGATAACAGAGAGAAATCACTGCTAATACCGCATAAGCACACATTGCCGCATGGCAGAGTGTGAAAAGATTTATCGCCATAAGATGGACCCGCGTCTGATTAGCCAGTTGGCAGGGGTAAAAGCCTACCAAAGCAACGATCAGTAGCCGATCTGAGAGGATGACCGGCCACATTGGGACTGAGACACGGCCCAAACTCCTACGGGGAGGCAGCAGTGGGGAATATTGCACAATGGGGAAACCCTGATGCAGCGACGCCGCGTGAGTGAAGAAGTATTTCGGTATGTAAAGCTCTATCAGCAGGGAAGATAATGACAGTACCTGACTAAAGAAGCCCCGGCTAACTACGTGCCAGCAGCCGCGGTAATACGTAGGGGGCAAGCGTTATCCGGATTTACTGGGTGTAAAGGGAGCGTAGACGGAATGGCAAGTCTGAAGTGAAAAACCCGGGCTCAACCTGGGGACTGCTTTGGAAACTGTTGTTCTAGAGTGTTGGAGAGGTAAGTGGAATTCCTGGTGTAGCGGTGAAATGCGTAGATATCAGGAAGAACACCGGAGGCGAAGGCAGCTTACTGGACAATAACTGACGTTGAGGCTCAAGCGTGGGGATCAAACAGGATTAGATACCCTGGTAGTCCACGCTGTAAACGATGAATACTAGGGTGTCGGGGAGCAAAGCTTCTCGGTGCCGTCACTAACGCAATAAGTATTCCACCTGGGGAGTACGTTCGCAAGAATGAAACTCAAAGGGAATTGACGGGGACCCGCACAAGCGGTGGAGCATGTGGTTTAATTCGAAGCAACGCGAAGAACCTTACCAAGTCTTGAGATCCCATTGACAGAGTATGTAATGTACTTTCCCTTCAGGGGCAATGGTGACAGGTGGTGCATGGTTGTCGTCAGCTCGTGTCGTGAGATGTTGGGTTAAGTCCCGCAACGAGGCGCAACCCCTATAGTTAGTAGCCAGCAGTAAGATGGGCACTCTAACTAGACTGCCGGGGATAACCTGGAGGAAGGCGGGGATGACGTCAAATCATCATGCCCCTTATGACTTGGGCTACACGTGCTACAATGGCGTAAACAAAGGGAAGCAAGAGGGTGACCTTAAGCAAATCTCAAAAAAATAACGTCTCAGTTCGGACTGTAGTCTGCAACCCGACTACACGAAGCTGGAATCGCTAGTAATCGCAGATCAGCATGCTGCGGTGAATACGTTCCCGGGTCTTGTACACACCGCCCGTCACACCATGGGAGTTGGTAATGCCCGAAGTCAGTGTCCCAAGAGGGAGCTGCCGAAGGCAGGACTGATGACTGGGGTGAAGTCGTAACAAGGTAGCCGTATCGGAAGGTGCGGCTGGATCACCTCCTTTCTAAGGATAAAGTAGGGGGTTTGTGTGTTATTCGATTTTTTTGATTATAAAGGTGAATTAGAAGAGTTTACTTTTTCGAAGAAAAGTTTTTCGACAACAATCCGATGCCGGAGAAAAACCCATATAGAGGAACAATTCGAAAAAAAGTATCTTTGATAAAAAAACAATTAAATAGTTCATTCTTGTTTGGTGCTGATGCGTTTAGGGGAAACACCCGTTCCCATCCCGAACACGACGGTTAAGACTTAAGCGGCCGAAAAATACTTTTGCTGGTAACGGCACGGGAAGATAGGGTGGGTGCCAAACATTTTTAAAAAATAAAAGAGAATGAAATACAATGCTGCGAAGAGCACAGGAGGTTCATGACTTCCCATTGTACTGCTTACGGAGTAAGCATCGTACTATGAAAACTACATATCAAGAAAGAAATAATTATTCTAGTAAATAGAGTAAGACATCCGAGGGTACAAGGTGAAAACTTGTACAAACAATCGAGAGTAAGAGAGAAATCTTCTTCACAATCAGAAAAGAGATACACGCTAGTATCTCAAACACTTGAGCGATCAAGTGGAGAATTGGTTAAGCAATAAGAGCATAGGGGTGAATGCCTGAGGCACTGAGAGCCGAAGAAAGACGTGATAAGCTGCGAAAAGCTGCGGGGATTGGCAAATACGAGTTGATCCGCAGATATCTGAATGGGGAAACCCACTAGAAGACCTCTAGTACTGTACAGCCAATACATAACTGTACAGAGGGAACCCGCTGAACTGAAACATCTAAGTAGGCGGAGGAAGAGAAAACAACCGTGATTCCGAAAGTAGTGGCGAGCGAAATCGGAAGAGCCCAAACCGAGGTGCGTGCACCTCAGGGGTTCAGACTGCATAAAGATCTGTAAGTGAGTGGAAGCCGATGGAAATAGGCGCCATAGAGGGTGAAAGCCCTTACACGAAGCGTAAAGGATTAAGCAGTATCCAGAGTACTGTCAGACACGTGGAACCTGGCAGGAAGACGGGGGGACCACCCCCCAAGGCTAAATACTACTCAGTGACCGATAGCGATTAGTACTGTGAAGGAAAGGTGAAAAGGACCCCGGGAGGGGAGTGAAAGAGAACCTGAAACCCTGTGTTTACAAACTGTGGAACAGCGCAAGCTGAACCGCGTACTTTTTGTAGAACGGTCCGGCGAGTTATAGTTACTGGCAAGGTTAAGGACTTTTAGGGTCCGGAGCCGAAGCGAGAGCAAGTCTAAATAGGGCGTTAAGTCAGTAAATATAGACCCGAAACCGGGTGACCTATCCATGTCAGGATGAAGCTAAAAGTAAAAATTTGGTGGAGGTCCGAACGCACATCCGTTGAAAAAGGGTGGCGATGAGGGTGTGGATAGCGGAGAAATTCCAATCAGAACCCGGAGATAGCTGGTTCTCCTCGAAATAGCTTTAGGGGCTAGCCTCGCTGATAAGTCTTTCGCAGGTAGAGCACTGAATTCTTGAGGGGGCGTCAAAGTCTACCAAGAGATATCAAACTCCGAATGGCGGTAAGATATAAGCGGGAGTCAGACTGCGGGATATAAATTCCGTAGTCAAAAGGGAAACAGCCCAGATCTACAGCTAAGGTCCCAAAGTACATGTTAAGTGGTAAAGGATGTGGGATTTCATAGACAACTAGGATGTTGGCTTAGAAGCAGCCACACATTCAAAGAGTGCGTAATAGCTCACTAGTCGAGAGGGTCCTGCGCCGAAAAATTAACGGGGGCTAAAAACATGACACCGAAGCTTAGGGATGGTGTAAACCATCAGTAGAGGAGCATTGAAAACGAGATGAAGCGGTACCGAAAGGATCCGTGGATTGTTTTGAAGAGAGAATGCCGGAATGAGTGGCGAGATGGAGGTGAGAATCCTCCAGGCCGAATATCTAAGGTTTCAGGGTAAAGCTGATCTGCCACAGGGTAAGTCAGGGGAGCCTAAGGCGAGGCGGAGACGCGTAGTCGATGGACAACTGGTGTAGATTCCAGTACCTTACTAAATCAGAAATGTGGGGACACATGGAGAAAGAGAGCCGGGAATGAGAAGACCGGTGCAAGGGAGGTAGGAGATAAGTAGGAAAAACCGCTTATCAATCTGAAGACCTGATGCGGATCGAAATAAAGTGAGAAGCTCTTTAACTCTGTGGCGAGAAAAAGCCGCTATAGTGTTTAGTAAGCCCGTACCGCAAACCGACACAGGTAGATGAGGGAGAGAATCCTAAGGCCGGCGGGAGAAGCATTGTTAAGGAACTCGGCAAAATGACCCCGTAACTTCGGGAGAAGGGGTGCCCAGGCAACTGGGCCGCAGAGAAAAAGGCTCAAGCAACTGTTTAGCAAAAAAACACAGGTCTATGCAGAAACCGTAAGGTAAAGTATATGGGCTGACGCCTGCCAGTGCTGGAAGGTTAAGAGGAGAGGTTAGAGCAATCGAAGCTTTGAATTGAAGCCCCAGTAAACGGCGGCCGTAACTATAACAGTCCTAAGGTAGCGAAATTCCTTGTCGGGTAAGTTCCGACCCGCACGAAAAGGCGTAATGATTTGAGCGCTGTCTCAACAATGCACCCGGTGAAATTGAAGTGCCAGTGAAGATGCTGGTTACCCGCGCCAGGACGGAAAGACCCCATGGAGCTTTACTCCAGCTTGATACTGGGATTCGGTAATGTATGCACAGGATGGGTGGGAGACTGAGAAGATAGTACTTCGGTATTATCAGAGTCGCTGTTGGGATACCACCCTTATGTTATTGGATTTCTAACCTTGGGCCGTAAGCCGGTCAAGGGACAATGTCAGGTGGGGAGTTTGACTGGGGCGGTCGCCTCCGAAAGAGTATCGGAGGCGCTCAAGAGTTCCCTCAGGATGGTTGGAAACCATCCAAAGAGTGTAAAGGCATAAGGGAGCCTGACTGCGAGGGTTGACGGACCAAGCAGAGTAGAAATACGGACTTAGTGATCCGGTGGTATGAAAGTGGGATTGCCATCGCTCAACGGATAAAAAGCTACCCTGGGGATAACAGGCTGATCTCCCCAAGAGTTCACATCGACAGGGGAGGTTTGGCACCTCGATGTCGGCTCATCGCATCCCTGGGGCTGAAGTCGGTCCCAAGGGTTGGGCTGTTCGCCCATTAAAGCGGTACGCGAGCTGGGTTCAGAACGTCGTGAGACAGTTCGGTCCCTATCCGGCGCGGGCGTAGGATATTTGAGAGGATCTGTCCTTAGTACGAGAGGACCGGGATGGACTGACCTCTGCTGAACCTGTTGAGGAATCAATCCCATCGCAGGGTAGGCAAGTTGGGAATGGATAAACGCTGAAGGCATCTAAGCGTGAAGCCAACCTCAAGATGAGATATCCCATCGTTAGGAGTAAGACCCTTGAAGAGAACGAGGGTAGATGGGACTGAGGGTGTAAGTGTAGCAATACATTCAGCTGACAGTTACTAATAGGGTCGAGGGCTTATCCAATGCGTCTGATTGATTTGTTTTACTTCTAGAGTTATTTTTAGATATGTGGTTTTATAAAGGTATGCCGATATAGCTCAGTTGGTAGAGCAACTGATTTGTAATCAGTAGGGTCTTCGGTTCGAGTCCGAATATCGGCTTAAGCCTAAAGCATAGCTTAGGCTTTTTGTATGTAAAAAGCTTTTTGCTTTTACTATATGTAAAAAGCTTTTGCTTTTACTATATGTAAAAAAAGCTTTGCTTTTACTATATGTAAAAAGTTTTTGCTTTTTGCTATAGTACTTGCTAAAAGCATGGCATTTTCATTTATAATATTTTTGCGGAACCGTAGCTCAGTTGGTTAGAGCACTCGGCTCATAACCGATCGGTCCAGGGTTCGAGTCCCTGCGGTTCCACGAAAGACAGTGCTCTGCACTGTTTTTATATTTAAAAAGAAGCATCGTAATGAGCATTTTTTTAAAAAAAGACCAAATCTAAACCATGCGTCTTATGCTAGAATATAAAAATAAAAAGATTGGATAGAAGGGCAATATAACTATGGAGAATCTTATTTTCCCTTTAATTGTAAAAATAGCATCCCTAATAATTGTAGTTTTGGCTGGTTTTGTATTGGTAAGGAGCGGTTTATTAAAAAAAGAGGCTAGTCTTCCTCTTTCTAAAATAGCGATTTTCCTTCTTTCTCCCTGTGTCATAATCAGTTCTTTTTCTGTTGAAATGAACGCTACGGTCGGTAAGAACCTCTTTTTATGTTTCTTATATGCCATTTTGGCCAATTTTTTATTTCTTTTATTAGGAACTTTACTTAGAAAAGTTCTTAATTTAAATGTTGTGGAAGAAATGTCTTTGGAGTATACAAACTGTGGCAACTTTGCACTTGCTATTTCTGATTTAGGAAAAATGATAGGTCCATTCACGATGCTCATTACAGGAATTGTCCTTGGGGGTATGCCGATAAAAAAGCTTTCTTCTTATAAGAAAATATACCTAATTGCCTTTCTTCGACTTTTTGCTTTCCCATTTTTTTATCTATTGCTTATGAAGCTTTGCAGTATGGCGTCCGGTTTTTTGGACAATCCAACTTTGTTCTTGGTGACTTTCTTAAGTGCTGCAGCTCCTACTGCGGCTAATGTGTCTCAGTTAGCCATTCTTTTTAGAAAAGAGGAGGAGTATGCGAGTTGTATAAATGTTTTTACGACGCTTCTTACGGTAATATCTATTCCTGTTATGGTGTTTTTTAGCGACAAAATATTGACTTGAGATTTATATCAATAAATGAATGGTTGGTGTGTTGTTTAGGAGAGTTTTAGGAAAATAAGTGTTGTAAACAGTACATCAGCATAAAGGAGGAACTCACATGTCTAAGGTAAAAAGACACGATCGAAGCAAAAAGGTATTGCTATTCAAGTGTACACAGAAGACTTTAAGAATGACTATATCAGTCTTACAGATATTGCACGATATAAAAATAGTGAAGAACCTAATGTGGTTGTTGCAAATTGGATGAGAAACTATAACACGATAGAATATTTAGGAATATGGGAGCAGTTAAATAATCTTGAGTTTAACCCCCTCGAATTCGAGGGGTTTTTGAGAGAAGCAGGTAGTAATGCATTTACCTTATCTCCTCAGAAATGGGTTAATATGACAAAAGCAAAAGGAATATATGTGAAGCTTGGAAGAGGTGGCGGTACTTTTGCGCACAAGGATATTGCATTTAAATTTGCCTCGTGGATTTCAGCAGAGTTTGAGCTATATATCATCAAAGATTATCAAAGATTAAAAGATGATGAGAATTCAAGATTATCATTAGGTTGGAACTTAAATAGAGAAATCTCCAAGATCAACTATAAAATTCATACAGATGCAATCAAAGAATATCTCTTAAAGGATCTTACCAACGAGCAGTTATCCTATCAATACGCAAGTGAAGCAGATATGCTCAATGTTGCCTTGTTTAACAAAAGAGCTAAACAGTGGCGTGAAGAAAATCCTGACTTAAAGGGAAATATGAGAGACTATGCAAGTCTGAATGAGCTACTGGTTCTTGCAAATATGGAAAGCTATAATGCAATTCTTATCGGTAAAGGTATGGATCAAAAAGAAAGAATGATTGAACTGAGAAAGCTTGCTAGAACACAATTGATGTCACTTGAAAAACTTGGTGACAGTGATATTAAAAAATTGGAATGAGAAAAATAATTGCATTAATTAATAAAGCGAAACTAAATTTAAAGTGGGGGTGCGGATAGTGATGTAATTTTTGATACGGAAAGAATTGCCTTTTCAGTAGACGAATACATGAAGCTAAAAGCTCTTACTTTTAAATCTGCAAGCATGGATATTTTTATATGATTTAACACCCGGGGCTCGTGTCATAATAATGACAACGGCAGATAGTAACGATGAATACTGGGTTAAGCCCACTACTAGTAATAAGTTTTTTAAAAAATTATTTTTATAAAGGAGATTTATGGAGCAATATATTCATCCAAAACAATGAAGAGATAACTCAATTTATCGAAGAATTAGAATTAAGAAACTTAAGTTTAAAGGATACGACTTTAAAAGATATTTGAATGGCTGAGACAAGAACATAGCGTATAGTCGTTTAAGCTCACCTTATTTTCCATTACAACGAAGTGACTTAGATCTTTTAGAATTCAGAACTGGAACATGTGGAGATTATTCAAACTTTTTTTAGCTTCAGTATTCATTACTTTAGGTTTTAAAGTTCAATATGTATTACTCAAAACTGATTGCTATAAAAATCCTCAAGAACATATTTGTCTTACAGTTCAAAGAAAAACAGTGTTTGAAATTAATTGATCCAACAAATCCTTATCGAAAGTTTTGTGGATTTGATTGTCAACACCAAGAATACGAGATAAAAAAACTCCTGAAGAATTCTTAAAAATGGAATAAAAGAATTAGAAAAGAAAATATCTAAAACAAGCAGATGAATTTGGAGACCATAGATATGCAGGATTATTATTTGCCCCTTGGATACATCAAGATACTATCTTTGAAAGTGAAGAATTGTTAGAGGTAGTTTTTTTATTTACTAACTTTAGAAAAAAACCTAAAAAGTTTCCAAATATATAGTACTTACATCGAGTATACAAAAAAATGGTGGTTATACTCCTGTAATGTGTAGGATAGAAAAATGGAATCGAGAATTATAGTATTTCTATTAATACTCCTAAAAAAATTTATGGGATTCAAATCAATGGTCGGAGGAATACTTAGTAGATGAAGTACCTCAAATTTATAAGGATGAGAAGTACTTTTTTTATTGAAAGATAATATTCAAAAAATTTTAAAGAAAAATCGAAAAATATAGCTAATTTAAAATCATAGAGGAAAAAAATCATTTGACGCAATAGTATCCAATCCCCTTATTCTATTAAGTGGATAAAACTTTATTGATTCGGTTATACAGCTTCCGGAAAAATCTATTTTTTTGGAACCTCTATTGCTACTTGTATACTTGTATTAGCTAAAAAAATAAAAGCAGAAAAATAAGATTCTATTTATCGATGCAAGTAAAGAATTTAAGAAAGAAACCAATAACAATATATTAGATGAAATTAATTTCGAAGCAATCGTGAAAGCCTTTCGTGAGAAGGCGATATAGAGTATTTTTCAAGATATGTAGGCAAAGAAGAGATAGAAAAGAATGACTATAACCTTTCCGTATCAACTTATGTGGAGAAAGAAGATACCAGAGAAGTAATTGCTATAAAAGTATTAAATAAAGAAATAGCAGAGACGGTGAGGAAAATCGATGTTTTGAGAGCTTCCATAAATGAAATCGTAAAGGAGATGGATGATGGGGAATGATATCATCATTTACAATACAGAAGATGGTAAGGCTAAGATAAATTTACAGTATGAAGATGGTACGGTATGGCTTAGTCAATTGGAGATAGCGGAGTTATTCCAGACTACAAAGCAGAATGTCAGTAAGCATGTTAAAGCTATTTTTTTAGAAGGAGAATTAGAGGAGAAAGTGGTAGTCAACTATAAGTTGACAACCACTAAGCATGGAGCAATTGCTAATAAAACGCAGAGTAAGCAAGTTGCATATTATAACTTAGATATGATTTTGGCTATTGGCTATAGAGTCCGTTCTATTCGCGGCATACAATTTCGAAACTATGCCAGTAGCATATTGAAGGAATACCTAATTAAAGGCTTTGCCATGGATGACGAAAGACTGAAGAATCTTGGAGGAGGAAATTACTTTAAAGAGCTGTTAGAACGGATTAGAGACATTCGTTCCAGTGAGAAGGTGTTCTATCGTCAAGTACTGGATCTGTTTGCTACCAGCATTGATTATGATGCAAAAAATGAAGAAGCCAAGAAGTTTTTTGCTACCGTGCAAAATAAGATGCATTTTGCCATTCATCACCATACTGCCAGTGAGCTTATCTACAGCCGAGTAGATGGTGATAAGGATTTTATGGGACTTAGCACATTTAAAGGGGAATTGCCTACTTTAGAGGAAGCGAAGGTTGCGAAGAACTATCTTAGTGCAGAAGAACTGAAGAGTCTCAATGCCTTAGTTTCCGGCTATCTGGATTTTGCGGAAAGACAGGCGCAAAGAGAAGTAAAGATGACCATGAAAGATTGGCGAGAACATGTAGATCGGATTCTGAGTGCCACAGGCGAGGACTTACTCATAGGAAATGGAAGAGTGTCCAGGGAAATGATGGTGGATAAAGTGAATCAGGAGTATAGAAAATACAGTTCTAAAACCTTATCACAAGTTGAAAGGGATTATCTTGCTGAGATAAAAAATATCGAAAGTATTGCGGAAAAAGGTGGAAAATAAGATGAGTAAGATATCAGCTCAATAAGAAAGCCGATGATTGAGAATTTCAAAATTCCCATACCATCCCCAGAAACTCAGAAAAAAGTGTAGAATGATACAGAAAATTAGCACTCACTATTGATGAGTGCTAATTTTTGTGTTATACTTCTTTCTTGTTAGTGATCAGGTCTTTCCTATAAAGCCTGCAAAAATTAGTGGAAAAGAGGTAGTGTTTATGCAAAAAAACGGTTCTTTATCTATTCATAGTGAAAATATTTTCCCCATTATCAAGAAGTGGATGTACAGTGACCAGGACATCTTTGTTCGTGAGCAGATTTCCAATGCAACGGATGCGGTGACGAAGCTGGAGAAGCTTTCTCTCATCGGTGAGTGGACGAAGCCCTCCGACTTTAAGGGGGAGAGTAACGGTTACGGTTGAGCCGGATAAGAAGACAATTCGTTTTAGCGATAACGGAATCGGTATGACTGCAGAGGAGGTAGAAAAGTATATTACGCAGATTGCCTTTTCCGGCGCGACCGAGTTCATTGAGAAGTATAAGGACAAGGCAAACAGCGATCAGATCATCGGCCATTTCGGTCTGGGCTTCTACTCTGCTTTCATGGTGGCCGATAAAGTGGAGATTGAGACATTATCCTATAAAGAGGGATCTACACCCGTGCATTGGGTCTGTGATGGCGGTACCGAGTACAGTATGACGGACGGAGAGAAGAAAGAGCACGGTACGGATATTACGCTTCATTTAAATGAAGACTGCGTAAAATATGCCAATGAGTGGGAGCTTCGTTCCGTGATAGAGAAGTACTGCTCCTTTATGCCGGTAGAGATTTATCTCGATAAATATCCGCGAGACAGTGAAATCATTTCCAAGGAGGAGAAGCTGGATTCGGATGTCGTACTCGAGGAAATCCCCGAAAAGGTGGAAAAGGATGAAAAGGGCGAAGAAAGGAAGACGGAAGCAAAGCTGAAGATTGAGAAGCGCCCCGTTCTTTTAAATGACACGCATCCGCTCTGGGGAGAATCCCTCTACGGTGAAAAAAGAGCAGTATCTCGACTTCTACAGAAAGACCTTCCATGACTATAAGGAGCCGCTTTTCTGGATTCATTTGAACATGGATTATCCGTATCACCTGAAAGGAATTCTTTATTTCCCGAAGATTAATTCGGAGTATGAGTCGATTGAGGGTACGATTAAACTGTATAACAACCAGGTCTTTATTGCGGATAATATCAAGGAAGTCATTCCGGAATACTTGCTTCTTTTAAAGGGTGTGATTGACTGCCCGGACCTTCCTCTGAACGTTTCCCGTTCTCAGCTCCAAAATGACGGCTTTGTAAAGAAGATTTCCGACTATATCACGAAGAAGGTGGCGGAGAAGCTCTCCGGTATGTGTAAGACCGAAAGAGAGTCCTATGAAAAGTACTGGGATGACATTTCCCCCTTCATTAAGTATGGCGTACTTCGTGATAGCAAATTTGCAGAGAAGATGACGGACTTCATTCTTTTTAAGGATTTGGAGGAAAAAAATACTGTACCCTTCCGGAACTTAAGGAGAAGGGTAAAGCTGTGAATGGAGCCGAATCAGAGATGGACTCCGATGCCGTTAATGCTGTTGCCAAGGAAGAAAAAGTCTATTGAAGAAAATGAAGCTAAAGAGAAGAATACTTCGAAACGGAAAACTCTGCTGCATCCGATAAAAAAATAACGAGGCGGATGAAAAAAAGAGTCTGCGGGAGCAGACGATGCGGCGCAGTCTGATAATAAGGAAGATGAGAAGATTCAAAAGGTCTACTATGTTTCCGACAGCGTAGCGCAGAGCCAGTATATTTCTCTCTTTAAAGGAGCACAAGAAAGAAGCGGTTTACCTTACGGAGCGAATCGACCAGCCCTTTATCACGGAGCTTGAGGCAAAGAACAGCGGACTTCGTTTCCAAAGAATCGATGCCGATGTGCAGGAAGCCATGAAGGAAGAACTTTCTTCCGATGATGAGGAGAAATTAAAGGCGGAGGGCGAAAAACTGGAGAAGGCTTTCCGAACTGTACTTTCCAAGGATAAGCTTCATGTGAAGGTGGACAGACTTCTTTCCGAAACGCCGGCAAGTCTCCTCTCTATTTCCGAGGAATCCCGAAGAATGCAGGATATGATGAAGATGTACGCGGTGTCCGGTATGCCGATGGGAGAGCTTCCGCTCGAGGAAACCCTCGTTTTAAATGAAAGACATCCGCTTGTGCAGCATCTTCTTCAGCATGAAGATAGCTTGGAAAAAGAAGATGGAAAGCTCATTGAAGAGCAGCTCTATGACTTGGCGCGCATCCAGAATGCCCCGCTGGAAGGAGAGGCAATGAAGAACTTTATTGCCCGCTCGGAGAAGATTCTCCTTTCGCTTACTAAAGTAGAAAAAGTAAGTTAGTGAATATTTTTGTCAAAATTGCCAAAAAAACCGGTGGAAGAATTGGATTTTTTTCCGCCGGTTTTGTCAATGAGTAGAATATTTTCATCTATGGTATAAATATTAATGTACTTTTAGTAGCTCGGTGAGAAAAAGTTTTTTTCTTGCCATGAAGAGCGCCAAGACTATAGGAGTTGTCTTCATACCGGATTTTGGCAAATCTTAAGCGGGAAGACTTAAGACGGAAGAGAAAAAAATACATAAAAAGAGCATTGCGAAGACAATGACATAGACTTGGCAAAAATCAGAACGTAGGGGAGTTTATGAAGAAGGAGAAATTTTTATCGTACTTAGTCATCCTTGCCGGAATTTTTGGTTGCCGTGATTTTGGGAATCCGTTCATGGAGCGGGCCTTCTGTAAAAAGCGTGGATGCACCCGCTTCGGCAAAGAAAACGACCGTTACCGTTCCGGGCTTTGGCGGAGATATGCAGATTGAAGTCAGTGCGGATGAGAACAAGATTTATGCGGTAAATGTGCTGAGTAATCAGGAAACCGAGGGAATCGGAAGCAAGGCTGTAGCGGCTTTACCGGAGAAAATGGTGGAGGAGCAGACTTTTAACGTAGATGGAATCAGCGGTGCTACGATTTCTTCCACGGCACTTCGTACCGGTGTGGAGCAGGCCTTAAAGGAGATGGGACTGGACAGCGAAAAGTTTGCCAAGGGACAGGCCACTGCCGATTCTGTAAAGAAGGAAGATCAGAATCTGGAAGCCGATGTTTGCGTAATCGGTGCAGGTGGTGCGGGTATGATTTCCGCTATCACCGCAGCAGACAGCGGAAAGAAGGTTGTACTTCTGGAGAGTCAGGGTATTGTGGGAGGAAATTCCGTTCGAGCAACCGGCGGTATGAATGCGGCTGCGACCAAGTGGCAGGCGGAGAATCCCTTTGAAGAAGGAAGCGGTGTGGAGAAGACCTTGGCTACTGCGGCGGAAAAATATGCGGACAATGCAGCGATTACCGCTTTGGCGGAAAAAGGTGAAAAGAGCAGTATGCAGCCTATCAGGCGAATCCGGAAGGCTATTTTTGATTCCGTGGAACTCATGGAGCTGGATACCTTGATTGGCGGTAAGGGAACGAATAATCCCGAACTCGTAAAGGTTCTTGCGGAGAATTCGGGCCCCGCGATTGATTATCTGGAAACTCTCGGTATGACAATCCATAATGTCGGTGCTTTCGGCGGTGCTTCCGTAAAGAGAATCCACCGTCCGGTTGATGAGAACAACAAGGTTATTGCCGTAGGATCCTATATGATTCCGATTTTAGAGAAGAATGTGAATGACAGAAAGAACATTACCCTTCTTACTTCCGTAACGGCGGATAAGATTGAGCAGGACGATGCCGGAAATGTGACCGGCGTGCACGCTCTTTCTGCAGATGGCAGTCAGGTCAATGTAAAGGCCAAGGCAGTCATCATTGCAACGGGCGGCTTTGCGGCAAATAAGGAAATGGTAGAGAAGTATCAACCGTCCTTAAAGGGCTATATGTCCACCAATGCCTCCGGTGCACTTGGACAAGGTATTACCATGGCGGAAGCAATCGGTGCGGACACCGTGGATATGGACCAGATTCAGATTCATCCGACAGTGACCACAACGGATGCACACCTTATTACAGAGGGCTTACGTGGAGACGGAGCCATTCTTGTGAATATGGAAGGCAATCGTTTCACCGATGAGGTAGGAACCAGAGATGCGGTTTCCAAGGCGGAGATTGCGCAGACCGGCTCTCAGGTTTATCTCGTAATTGATAATAAGATGGTGGAGAAATCCGCTGTCATTCAGGGCTATATCAAGTCTGGCTACACTGTGACGGGAAATGATGCGAAGAGCCTTGCCGAGGCTATGGGCGTCCCGGCAGAGACCTTTGAAAATACTTTAAAGAACTGGAATGAGGCGGTAGAGAAGAAGGAAGATGCGGAGTTTGGAAGAACGAGTTTCGCGGCCGCTTTAGACACGGCACCTTTCTATGCCATCAAGGTTACTCCGGGTGTACATCACACCATGGGAGGCTTGAAGATTAACACCGTTACAGAGGTGCTGAACAAGGAAGGCAAGGCGATTCCCGGACTCTTCGCAGCAGGAGAAGTTACCGGTGGTGTGCACGGAGCAAACCGCCTCGGCGGAAATGCCGTTTGTGATTTCACCGTATTCGGTAAAATTGCAGGAGAATCCGCAGCAAGTTATGTAAAAATAAGAGTTGAAGAACAGAATGTCGGATTTCAGAATGATGACTTCTTGAGCGAAACAGTTTTCGAAGAAATTGCTTACATAGAAATTGCTCACGCAAGATAGAAAATTATCATTAGACCGTTTAAGGGATTTTATAATTGAACATCTTATAAAGGAAAGACTTTCGGGCGATATACAAATTACTTGAGGAACACAGAGAATTGTATAGAAGCATCCGGAAGTCTTTTTTTGATGTAAGAATATTTTAGGAATCTTAATACAAAATATGAAAATATTTTTCGACTATACTTGCAGTATGCTTGAAAAATGCGATAATATACTATAAGTTTTGAGAAGGACGTGGCATTATGAATAACGATTTGAGTCATACGCAGATTATCAGACCATTACAAGACAGCAGTTTGGCAGTCACAGAAGTGTTAGAGCGAGTTTATGAAGCTTTGAACGAAAAAGGGTACAATCCGATCAGTCAGATTGTGGGATATGTTATGTCCGGAGATCCTACTTACATTACGAGCTATAAGGGGGCAAGAAGCTTGGTTATGAAGGTAGAGAGAGACGAAATACTGGAAGAACTTATGCGGAATTATGTGGAAAGCAAGTTAAAGAAAGCATAAGGTCTGTCCGGGATAACCGGAAAGACCTTTTCTTCTTTACAGGAGTAGTATGCGCATTTTAGCACTTGATTACGGTTCCAAGACAGTGGGACTGGCGATTACCGATGCTTTAGGCTATACTGTGCTGCCTTATTCCACTCTTTGGAGGGAGCAGGGAAGGAAAAACTTAGGAAAACAGTGCAGGAGATTTGTGATATTGTTTTACGGGAAGATGTAGAAGAGGTGGTTTTAGGGTTACCCTTAAACATGGATGGCAGCCGTGGAGAACGGGCGGAAAAGGCTGCCGTTTTTTATGATTTATTAAAAAAGAAGCTTGCTTGTCCCATTGTGTTTTTTGATGAGAGGCTCAGTACGATAGAAGCCCGGGAAATTCTGGATGAAAAATGGAGTCCCGAGAGCAAAAACAAAAGGGAAGTCCTGGACCAGGTTGCGGCCCAGGTTATTTTGGAGGACTATCTTAGGACGAAGAAAGAGTAAAAGAAAGGCGGTATAGATGGAAGGCGGAAGAATACGTTTGCAGTCAGAGGACGGCAGTTTAGAACTTGAGATTTTGGAAGAGACAGTGGTACAGGGAGTGAGTTATATTCTCGTAACGGATGCTCCGGAGGGAGAGGACGGAACCTGTTATGTGATGAAAGATGTTTCTGCACCGGAGGATGAAGAAGCGGACTATGTTTTTGCAGAAGGAGATGAGGCGGAGAGCGTAATGGATGTCTTTGCAAAAAAATGTTAGAGGGAATGATATTACGATAGAGAGGTAAGAAAGGGTTATATGAAAGAAGAACAAAAGAAAGTAAGCGGGGATTCGACACATAGAATTGTGAATTTTAATCGAAAGAATTTGACATCGAAAGAAGCCTTAGAGGAAAGCAGCCTGCATAGAGCGGGCAGAGGAATCAATAAATTAAGCAATAGAAGGAGCGGGGCAGGGAAGGATGTGCAGGGAGAAGCCGCACCCCCCAAGACTGCTCGTAGCGGTAAAATCAGTATTACGGGAAGAGCTGCGGCCGGTAGAACTGCAGCAGGAAGAACTGCAGCGGGAAGAACGGGAACAGGAAGAAGTGAAGGCAAAAATACCGCCGGAAAGGCTCCTGCCGGAAAAGCGACTTCCAAAACCGGGGAAGGAAGAACTGTGGAGAAACGGACTATGGCTACGGAGCCAAGAAATACAAGAGATGCAGAGCGATCCTCTGTATTGCCCACGGTACAGTTTACTTCAAGAAGAGGAAGCAATACGGAAAAGAGAGAATACAGCTCCGAGGACTTCCCGCTTCTTGCGAAGCCGATGGAGATTCAGGAAAGTAAGAATAAGGGAAAGAAACCGAAGCATACTTTCCAAGGCTCGGTTAAAGTCATTCCTCTTGGAGGACTGGACCAGATCGGCATGAACATTACTGCCATTGAAACCGAGGACAGCATGATTATTGTGGACTGCGGACTTGCATTTCCCTCCTTTAATATGCTGGGAATTGATCTCGTTATTCCGGATATTACTTATATTAAGTCACAGATTCATAAGATGAAGGGCTTTGTCATCACACACGGACACGAAGACCATATCGGAGCACTGCCATATGTTTTGCAACAGATTAACGTGCCGATTTATGCGACGAAGCTGACCATGGCGCTTATCCAGAAAAAGCTGGTGGAAAACGGTATGGATAAGCTGGTTAAGATGAAGACCATGAAGTTTGGGCAGAATGTAAACTTCGGCGACCTGAAAGTGGAGTTCGTAAAGACCAACCACTCGATTCAGGATGCATCCGCACTGGCTATTACGACTCCGGCAGGTGTACTCATTCACACCGGAGACTTTAAGGTAGACTATACGCCTGTGTTTGGCGACCAGATTGATTTACAGCGTTTTGCGGAGCTTGGAAAGAATGGTGTCTTGGCTATGATGTCCGATTCCACCAATGCGGAGAAGCCGGGCTTTACCATGTCGGAGCGAACTGTGGGAAGAACTTTTGATGTGATTTTTGCAGAGCATCAGAACAGCCGTATTATTGTGGCAACCTTTGCGTCTAACGTAGACCGAGTGCAGCAGATTATTAACTCTGCAGTAAAGTACAATCGAAAGGTTGTTGTGGAAGGACGTTCCATGGTAAACGTCATTTCTGTAGCATCAGAGTTGGAATATATTCACATTCCGGATGGAACTTTAATTGATATTGAAAACCTGAAAGACTATCCTGATGAGCAGACCGTACTCATTACGACCGGTTCGCAGGGGGAGTCTATGGCGGCACTTTCTCGTATGGCAAGCGGTATGCACAGAAAGGTGCATATCGGGCCGAACGACGTGGTGGTTATGTCCTCTCATCCGATTCCCGGAAATGAACTTGCGGTAGATCATGTTGTAAATGAGCTTTATAAGCTTCATGCAAAGGTCATTATGCAGGATACTCATGTGTCGGGCCATGCCTGCGCGGAAGATCTGAAGTTGCTTTATTCTCTGGTTAAGCCGAAGTTTGCAATTCCTTTCCACGGAGAGTTTCATCATAGAAGAGCGGCAGCGCTGATTGCGGAATCTGTCGGTGTAGAGAAGGACAATTGTCTTTTAATAGAAAATGGAGATGTACTGGAGTTCACTACAGACGGAGAGGGAAGCAGCTACTCCATCAAGGAAAAGGTGCAGGTAGGCGGAGTCTACGTTGACGGTCTGGGTATCGGAGATGTTGGAAATATCGTTTTACGTGACAGACAAAATCTTTCTCAAAAACGGAATCATAGTAGTCGTGCTCACCTTGGAGCGCTATTCCGGAAATCTGATGGCAGGCCCGGATCTCATTTCCAGAGGCTTTGTCTATGTTCGAGAGTCCGAGGACTTAATGGAAGAAGCAAGACTAGCCGTACAGAATATTGTAGACAACTGCTTACAGAGTAGGATGAATGACTGGGGCAAGATTAAGAACTTGATTAAAGACGGCTTATCAGACTTTTTATGGAAGAAGATCAAGAGAAATCCGGTGATTCTTCCGGTCATTATGGAGGTTTAATTTGGGAGGCAGCAGAGCACGGAATTCCTTCCGCTCTTTTACACAGATTTTGTTAAGCTTTTCGCTTAGAATCCTTTTCCTGATTTTTCTTGCTTTTTTTCTGCTTCTGCAGGGGGTTAAACTTGCCTATAGCTATGGCCACGGCTTGCTTTTATGAGCATGCCATGGAGAAGGAGCCGGGGAGAGAGATTGAACTGGAAATCAAGCAGGGAGACAGCAGTTCCGATATTGCAAAAAAATTGGAAAAAGCTGGGTTTGATTGACAATGAGGAAGCTTTCGTTTTAAAAGCGAAGCTTTATCATTCTTCCTTACTTCCGGGAACCTACAGCTTGAGTACCTCTATGACGCAGGTGCAGATGCTGGATTTCATCAGTGAAGAAGGAAAGAAGAATCAGGAGTTAAGTGATAAGAATCTCCTAAAAAGACGGAGAAACGGAGGCAGAGTCTTCGGAGGAAGATGTAATCGGTGCGGGCAATGAAAATGCACTCGATTCCGAGACGACGGGCAAGGACGGAAATGCTACTGCCAAAGAAGAAAAAAACCGCAGGTTGTTGATGCAGGAGCTGAAGGGGAGTAGCTTGGAAGAACGAGATAGAATCAGCCAATTTATTCAGGCTTTCCAAAGAGACAATATAGACTTTTTGGAAGGGATCCGAGAGGAAGCGCAGAAGGAAGCAGTTCCGATTATTCGGGACGAGACCGCCGCGCTTCTTCGCGTATGTTTGGAAATGAAAAAACCGAAGTCTATCCTGGAGCTCGGAACGGCGGTCGGGTATTCCGGGCTTTTGATGTTGGATAGCCTTAAGGGAAAGACAAAGTTATGTACCGTAGAAAAATTTTCCTGAAAGAATTATAAAAAGCCGGAGAGAATTTCGCGAAAAGCCCGTATAATAGTGCTATCCGCCTTTTGGAAGGAGACGGAGGAGAAATTCTGGAGAGACTCGTGAAAGAAAGGGAGCACTTTGACTTTGTCTTTTTGGATGCGGCAAAGGCACAGTATCCCTTATGGCTTCCGAAGATTTTAGAGCTATTAAATCCCGAAGGTGTTTTTATTTTGTGATAATATATTGCAGGAGAATCTTCTTTTTAGAGAGTCGCTTTTTTTGTAGAAAGACGACAGAGGACCATCCATAAGAGGATGAGGGAGTTCCTTTGGATGTTGAAGGAAAAATCCGGAGCTGGAGAACAGCATTATTCCTATAGGGGACGGAGTGAGCATCAGCATTAAGAAAAAGTTAGAGAAAAAGTAAATGCGAGACCAGATTGACGAGTAAAAAGAATGAAAAAAAGGAATAAAAAAAGAAATCGATAAGTCAGAGTGAAGCGATAAGGAAAAAGCAAAGCGATAAGTAAAAAGCAAAAATCGATAAGTGAAAGCAAAAATCGATAAGTGAAAGTAAATCGATAAGTGAAAGCAAAATTGAAAGAGATAGAAAGTAGAAAGAATGAAAAAGAAAAAAATAGAACTATTGATTCCTGCAGGTTCCATGGAGGGGCTAAAGACAGCCATCCATTATGGGGCGGATGCGGTATATATGGGAGGAGAGGCCTTCGGGCTTCGTGCGAATGCCAAGAATTTTACAATAGAAAGCATGAAAGAGGCTGTTTCCTATGCGCATGAAAGAGGAGTAAAGGTTTATGTGACGGCCAATATTCTTGCGCATAATGAAGATTTACTTCCGATGCGAGACTATTTTATGGAATTAAAGGCTGTGGGGATGGATGCGGTACTGGTTGCCGACCCGGGTGCCTTTATGCTTGCACGGGAAATTATGCCGGAGGTGGAACTTCATATTTCCACGCAGGCAAACAATACGAACTATGAGACCTTCCTTTTCTGGTGGAAGCTTGGAGCAAAGCGTGTAGTTTGTGCAAGAGAGCTTAGCCTTCAGGAAATCAGGGAGATTCGAGAGCATATTCCGGAGGAAATGGAAATAGAAGCCTTCGTACACGGTGCGATGTGTATGTCCTATTCCGGTCGCTGTCTTCTTTCCAGTTTTTTTACAGGGAGAGATGCGAACCAGGGAGCTTGTACACACCCCTGTCGCTGGAAGTATTCTCTTATGGAGGAGAAGCGTCCCGGAGAGTATTATCCTGTTTTTGAAAATGACAGAGGAACCTATATATTTAATTCTAAAGATTTAAATATGATTTCGCATATTCGGACCTTGTTGAAGCGGGGATAGACTCGCTAAAGATTGAGGGAAGAATGAAGACGGAGCTCTATGTGGCGACGGTAACCCGAACCTACAAGATGGCGATTCGGGATTATCTGGAGGATCCCAAGAAATACGAAGCGAATATCCCCTTTTATGAAGAGGAAATCCGAAAGTGTACTTACAGAGAATACAGTACCGGCTTTTACTATCGTAAGCCGATTGAAGAGGACCAGATATACGGCAATAACAGCTACAGTGCCGGTGCAACCTATCTCGGTACGGTAGAAAATGTTGAGGGAGATTGTGCTTTCCTCACCCAGAAAAAAATAAATTTTCCGTGGGAGAAGAGATTGCCATTATGCGTCCCGGAGAGAGACATTTTTACCAAAGTCCTCAGTATGGAGGATGCGGAAACCGGAGAAAGTCTGGAATCCTGCCCTCATTCGAAGCAGCCTTTGAAGATTCGCTTTTCCGTTTTACCGGAAAAACAGGATGTTTTACGAAGAATGGAGTAAGCCATGTTCGTCCTTTTTTTACTCATGGGAATTGCCTCGTTTTTATACTTTGCCTTTCTATTAAGCAGTGCGTCCTATCTTTCTGCTCTTTGGATTTGGTTCCTTTTCGGAATTTTGCACCTGTTTTTGGCATTCCTTTATAAAAGACCGTCTCGCTGGAAGAGAAAATCGCTATTCTTCCGCTTTAAGGTATTTTGCCTGACTTCCTATTGTCTTTTCGTCCTCTTGATTTTTTTCTGTTTCTATTCTCTTAAGCCGTTATAAAAAAAGGTGAGGAGGACAAGAATCTGGATTATGTTCTTTTGATTGGCTGCGAGCTGGAAAACAATGCTCCTTCTCCCACGATGTTGCATCGCTTAAAGCTTGCGGTAAAATATGCGGAGGAGAACCCGACAACCCTATTTGTTTTGGTAGGAGGAAGAGGGCGCCACAGTGCCAGCGCGGAATCCAGCGTAATGTTTCAACGACTTCTTTGGGAGGGGATATCCAGCGATCGTCTTCTAATGGAGTTTTACTCTAAAAATACGGAGGATAAAATTCGTTTCGGCTTGAACAGTATTGAAAAATGGATTGAGGAGCGTTATTTGGAAGAGGAGTTAGTACAGAGTGAGAAAGGGTACTATCCTGAAGACAGTAATTATACTTACCTAAAGGAAGAGTCCTTGGAGTGGGAGGATCGGCCTCCAAACGTTGGCATTATTAGCTCGCAATATCAGCTTTTTCAATGCGTGCGTTTTGCAGAGAAAGAAAAACTCCTTCTATCATTACAGGACCTTGTCTGCGAAGGAGCCGCCGTATCTGATTCCTCATTACTATGTAAGAGAAGCAATCACTATTGCAATAAGAAGTATATTCAATCAATTGTAAAATGGAATTCCGGAACAGAATTGAAGAACAGAATTGTAAAATGAAATTCCGGAACAGAATTCGGAACAGAATTCCGGAACAGAATTGAAGAACAGAATTGTAAAACGGAATGGAAGAACGGAATGGAAGAACGGATATGGATGCAGTAATGGAACGCATCTGAAAAAAGAGGTATCTGAAAAGAAGTATCTGAAAAGACGCATCTGAAAAGAAGTATCTGAAAAGACGCATCTGAAAAAGAAGTATCTGAAAAGACGCATTTGAAAAAGACTATCGAGGAGATGAAAAGAAAAATATGAAAAAAATATAATTTAGTACAGGAGAAACATATCGCGGAGCTTTCCACGGACGCGAAGGTTTACGAGCATGAAAAGTCCGGTGCGAGAGTGCTTTGCTTAAAGAATCAGGATGAAAATAAAGTCTTTAGCATTGCCTTTAGAACGCCTGCTGCGGATTCTACGGGAGTCGCCCATATCACGGAGCACTCCGTGCTTTGCGGCTCGGAGAAGTTTCACTTAAAGGATCCCTTTGTGGAGCTCATCAAGGGTTCTCTCAATACCTTTTTGAATGCCATGACTTATCCGGATAAGACGGTTTATCCGGTGGCCTCTACCAATGACAAGGATTTCCAAAACCTTATGGATGTCTATTGCGATGCCGTTTTTCACCCGAATTGTATAAAGAATCCGCATACCTTTTCGCAGGAGGGATGGCACTACACCTTGGATGAAAAAGGGAGATTTGGGTTACAGCGGTGTAGTGTATAACGAGATGCGCGGTGCTTTTTCCGAGCCGGAATCGGTGCTGGATCGTTACATTTTTCACTCTCTTTTCCCGGATACTACTTATGGAAATGAGTCCGGAGGAGACCCGGAAGATATCCCGAGCTTAACCTATGAAGCTTTTCAGGCTTTCCATGCCCGTTACTATCATCCTTCCAATTCCTATATCATCCTTTACGGAGATATGGATATGGAGGAGAAGCTGAACTGGCTGGACAAGCAGTATTTAGCGAAGTATGAAAGGATCAATCCGGATTCCGAGATTGCAAGGCAGAAGAGCTTCTCCGCTATGGTGGAGGAAACCGAGTATTATCCGATTTCAAAGGAAGAGAAACCGGAGGGAAAGGCTTATTTTTCCTATAATTTCGTTCTGGATGCAGGACAAGATGCTAAGAAAAGTCTGGCTTTCTCTTATATCGGCCATGCCCTCATTTCCGGCCCCGGAGCGGTGCTCAAGCAGCGACTTTTAGAGGAAGGCTTAGGAGAAGATATCTTCGGAGGCTATGCGGACGGCGTATTACAGCACTACTTCACCATTACCGCAAAGAATGCGAAGGAAGAGGATAAGGCGCGTTTCTTAAAGGTCATTCAGGATTGTATTCGAGAGGCTTCAGAGAAGGGCCTTGATCACAAGACCATTCGTGCAGCTATTCATCACGATGCCTTCCAGTATAAGGAAGCGGACTACGGCAATACCCCTAAGGGCTTGATATACAGCTTAAAGGCACTGGACTCTGGCTTTATGACGGAGAGCCCACTGGCTTTATCTTGAGCAGGATTGTTATTTTAAGGAGCTGGAAAAAGGAGCTGGATGAGGGCTATTTTGAGGAGCTTTTTAAAAGAGTACTTCATGGATGTAAAGCACGTCTCTTTTGTGGCACTTCTCCCGAAGCCGGGGCTTACCGAGGAAAATGCGGAGAAGCTTGCGAAGAAGCTCAAGGAGAAAAAAAGAAACTCTGTCTAAAGAAGAGATAGAAGCCATTAAAAAGGAAGAGGAGGCGCTCCTTCTTTATCAGAATAAGGAAAAATAGCAAGGAAGCGCTGGAAACTTTGCCGGTGCTTTCAAGAGAAGACCTCGGAAAAGAAAGCGGAGAGCTATCTGAGAGAAGAAGAGACCCTTTCCGGGAAGAAAGTAATGCTTTATCCGGTGGATTCCAAGGGCGTACTTTACCTTCGTCTTCTCTTTAATACAAAGGATTTCTCGGAGGAGGAGCTTTCGTATCTTTCCGTTCTGAGTACCGCCTTTGCCTATATGGATACGGACAAGTACAGCTTCCAGGGACTTGAACTCGGAGATCTATCTGCACAGCGGCGGTTTTTCAACAGATATTACTTCTTATCCCGATTTTCAAGATAAGAATAAATATACAGGCGTATTCAGCTTCGGCTTTAAATTCTTGGAAGGCGAGATGAAGCAGGGTCTGAGTACCTTCAGGAAATCTGCTTCCATACGCATTTGCAGGATGAAAAAGCGTCTTTTCGAGATTCTCCTGGAAATCAAGTCCAGAGAGAGAATGAGACTGGAGAGTACAGGTCATAGCTATGCGGTCAATTCCGCTATGGAGAGTTTTTCTCCGACCTCCTCTTACCAAGAGAGAGTAAAGGGTATTCGCTACTACCATTTTATTGAAAAGCTGGAAGAAGAGTTCCGGAAGAATCCGAAGGTGCTGGGTGAAAGGCTGAAGACTCTTTCGGAGAAGCTTTTAAGGGAAGAAACCTGCGTATCGCAGTAGGAGGCGATTTGGAGATTTACCGTAAGGAGAAAGAGAGCCTTTCCGCATTTCTCACAAAGTATTTTCCAGAAAAGGAAGAGTGGGAAGAAAGTGTATTTAGTCCGAGAAAGGCTGAAAAAAAAGCTTGGATTACTCCTTCTCAGGTTAACTATGTGGCAAGAGTGGGCTCCTACTATGATAAGGCATTCCCTTATACCGGTGCTTTGAAAGTCATGAAGAATGCACTTTCCTTTGATTTCCTTTGGAAAAATATTCGTGAAAAGGGCAATGCCTACGGGGCAATGAGCGGCTTTGGAAGAAACGGAGAAAGCTACGTGGTTTCTTTTTAGGGATCCGCATGTAGGGCGGAGCTATGAAGAGTATAAGAAGATTGCGGCGTACTTACGGGATTTCGAAGCTACGGAGCTGGAGATGACGAAGTACATCATCGGTGCGATTTCGGAGATGGATACGCCAAAGACCGCTTACACGAAGTTCCTTCTCGGCTTAAGTTGCACGCTTTCACATTTAACGGATGAAGACTTACAGAGAGAGAGAGATGAGGTGCTTTCTGCAAGTCCGGAAGCCATCCGGAAGCTTTCCGGCTATATAGAGAAAGCCTTTTCCGAGGAAATTCTCTGCACCATCGGTAATGGAGAAAAGATAGAGAAAAACAAGAGCTACTTTGATGTAATCCGGGAAATTTAAATTACTTCGGAGAAGTAGACAAATTAAGATTTAGAAACGAAAGTGGATTAAGATTTAAAAAAATGAAAGTGAATCAAGTTTTAGAAATGAAAGTGGATCAAGATTTATAAGCGAAAGTGGATCAAGGCTTAGCAAAGCTAGAGCGGTCAAATGAGAGGGAGAATGGCATGAATCAGATTATTGAGGATTTTTTTGCAAAGGAAAATGGAAATGGAGAAAGCAGGGAGGATATGGTTAAATCCGGCTTTGTCTCTATTGTAGGTCTTCCGAATGCCGGAAAATCCACCCTCTTAAATGCGCTTGTCGGGCAGAAGATTGCGATTACTTCCAAAAAGGCGCAGACCACAAGAAATCAGATTATGGCAGTCTATGATGATGAGAGAGGGCAGATTGTCTTTCATGATACGCCGGGGATTCACAAGGCACAGAATAAGCTCTCCGTCTATATGGAAAGTGTGGCGGAAAAGGCTCTTGGAAACGGAGACCTCATTCTTTGGATTGTAGACAGCACGGAGCAGAAGGGAAAAGAAGGAGGAACAGATTTTTATCCCTCCTTTCCCACAGTAAAAGAAAGATTCTCCTTGTCTTAAATAAGATGGACTTACTGGGTGGAGAGGAGGCACTGGAAAGGAAGAAGGCGGAGTATCGGGACTGCCTTCCCTTTGTCGGGATTGTCGGCGTTTCCGCCTATAAGAACCAAGGCTTAGAGGAACTTCTGGAGACAATTTTCTCCTTCCTTCCCTATGGCCCCCGTTACTATGATGAAGATACGGTAACAGACCTTCCCGTACGAGAAATTGCAAAGGAACTTATCCGGGAACAGGCCCTCTACAAGCTTGATAAGGAGATTCCGCACGGGATTGCGGTACTCATCGACAGCATGCAGGAGAGGAAAAACGGAATCTGGGATGTGAAGGCAACTTTGGTATGCGAAAAGGAAAGCCATAAGGGAATCATTATCGGAAAAGCCGGCTGTATGCTGAAAAGCATTGGTAGCGGTGCCCGCATTCAGATAGAAAAGCTTCTGGAAGCGAAGGTGAATCTTCAGCTTTTTGTAAAGGTCAGGAAGGACTGGAGGGAGAATCCGGCATATTTGCAGGAGTATGGTTATAGAGAGCAGAAGTAAAGTGCGCAAGCGTCATAGAACAGCAGAAGCGTCATAGAGCAGCAGAAGCAAGCGTAAAGGGGCAAGCAGGCGGAAAAAGCTTTGGTGAAAATGCAGAAGCAATGAGGAAGTAAAGCGAATATAATGTGTCAGGACAGAGAGGAAGGGTAGTGAAGGAAGACTTCGTTGTGCATGGGGTGGTGCTTTCCGAGCACAGTCAGAGAGAATTCGATAAAAGACTGAGTATTCTTACCATGGAACAGGGGAAAATGACGGTTTGGGCAAGTGGAGCAAAGCGTCCATCTTCTCCTCTTATGGCAGGGAGCAGGAGCTTTGTCTTTGGCACATTTTCTTTAAAGAAAGGGAAGAGTGGATATAATCTACAGTCGGTCAAAGTCGATGCCTATTTTGAAGAAATTGCACTGGACTTGGAAATGGCCTGCTATGCAGCTTATTTTTTGGAGTTGGCAGATTTTGTTTCGCAGGAAAATCTTCCTGCGGAAGAAATGGTCAATCTCCTCTATCTGTCCCTAAAGGCCTTGCTTCATAAGGATCTCCCCAATGAACTGGTGCGGGCCGTTTATGAGCTGAGAGTCCTGCTTTTGGAAGGAGAGTACAGTGAGCTGCCTCCCCGTTCCCAAAGGAAGGCAGTGCATGATGCTTGGGAACACGTACTTGGAAGCCCCTGCAAAAGCTTTATACCTTTACTTTGGAAGAAGGGAGTCTGCGGGATTTTTGTGAAAATGTGGAGCTTCTTACACAAGAAAGCTTCTATAAAGAATTTCGCAGCATTAAGATATTGAACAGTTTGAAGTAGATATTGAACAGTTTAAAGTGGATATTGAACGGTTTAAAGTGGATATGGAATAGTTTGAAATGGATATGGAATAGTTTGAAGTAGAATATATCAAAGTGGAAGTGAAAGAGTTCAAAGTGGAGGTGAAAGAGTTTAAAGTTGGAGGGTATAGATTTTTTCTAAAAAAAGGGATAGACTATAGATTGTTTAATTCATAACGAGTTCCAATAGATTCTATGTTTCTGCGCAATGGTTGCAAGTCGATACAGGAAGGGAATTGCAATAGGGAAATCTTGCAGGGCAGGAAGTGTAATACAGCTATTTAGGAAGAAAGGGAAGAGGATAAAACTTATGGCAAAGAATTATACGATGGACACGATTGTATCCTTGGCAAAATCCAGAGGATTTGTGTATCCGGGATCGGAGATTTATGGCGGTCTTGCCAATACATGGGATTACGGAAACCTGGGTGTAGAGCTGAAAAACAACATTAAAAAGGCCTGGTGGAAGAAATTCGTACAGGAGTCCAAGTATAATGTCGGCATCGACTGTGCCATTTTGATGAATCCAGAGACTTGGATTGCCTCCGGTCACTTGGCAGGCTTCTCCGATCCTCTTATGGATTGTAAGGAGTGTAAGGAGCGTTTCCGTGCTGATAAGGTTATCGAGGATTTCTGCGAGAAAAACGGCATTGCGCTGGAGGGCTCCGTAGATGCTTGGTCCAAGGAAGAGATGGAGAAATTCGTGGTAGAGAAGCAGATTCCCTGCCCGAGCTGCGGAAAGCATAATTTTACCCCTATTCGCCAGTTTAACCTGATGTTTAAAAACCTTCCAGGGTGTAACGGAGGATGCAAAGAATACGGTGTATCTTCGCCCGGAGACAGCACAGGGTATTTTCGTTAACTTTAAAAAAATGTGCAGAGAACTTCCAGAAAGAAACTCCCCTTCGGTATTGCGCAGATTGGAAAATCTTTCCGTAATGAGATTACACCGGGGAACTTCACCTTCCGTACCAGAGAGTTTGAGCAAATGGAGCTGGAGTTCTTCTGTAAGCCCGATACCGATTTGGAATGGTTCCAATATTGGAAGGACTACTGCCAAAACTGGTTATACAGTCTTGGGATGAAGAAGGAAATGCTTCGTGCAAGAGATCACGAGAAGGAGGAGTTGTCCTTCTATTCCAAGGCAACGACAGATCTGGAATTCCTCTTCCCCTTCGGCTGGGGCGAGCTTTGGGGGATTGCAGACAGAACGAATTATGACCTTTCCCAGCACGAGAAGGTTTCCGGTCAGGATATGAGCTATTTCGATGATGAGACCAACGAACACTATATTCCGTATGTAGTAGAGCCTTCCCTCGGTGCAGACAGAGTAACCTTGGCATTCCTTTGCGCAGCCTATGATGTAGAGGAACTGGAGGGAGGAGATGAGAGAACCGTTCTTCGCTTCCATCCGGCACTGGCTCCGATTAAGATTGGTATCCTTCCCTTATCCAAGAAGCTTGGAGAAGGCGCCGAGAAGATTCATGAGGAGCTTTCCAAATACTATATGTGTGAGTATGATGATAGAGGAAACATCGGAAAGCGTTACAGAAGACAGGATGAAATCGGAACACCGTATTGTATTACCTATGACTTCGATTCGGAAAATGATCATGCCGTAACGGTAAGAGAAAGAGACAGCATGGAGCAGGTTCGTATTCCGATTGCGGATCTGAAAAAGTACTTTGATGAGAAGCTTGCATTTTAAGAAAGAAACAGCAGTGTAAAAAAGGGACTGTAAAAAATCAAAAGTAATTTGATTTTTTGCAGCCTCTTTTTTATTCTTAACAAGGGGAACAGGAGCGGCTTGAGACATCTTGTTTCAAAGGATTTTTAGCCGGTATCAGGGATTACAATTGGAAAATGTCAGCTCTGATTCTTGGGATTATTGATTTTTTTCTATCTGCACTTAAAAACATGTTTTTATTGATTTTTTTGCTACAATAGATTAGTTAGAGAAATTATTAACACACGATTATACCTAGCTAATCTAGGCATGAAACATGGAGGAGAGCATGTACAAAATCACTAGAGTTGAGCATCTCGTTGATAAAGACTGGCTCATGGATGTGGAAGCACCTTATGTGGCTCGAAAAGCGGAGCCGGGACAGTTTATGATTGCAAAGCTAGGGGAGCTTGGAGAAAGAATTCCCTTAACCATCGCAGACTATGATAGGGAGAAGGGGACCATTACCATTGTGTTCCAGGTAATCGGTGCATCTACGGAGAAATTCAGTCATCTGAAGGCGGGCGATTATTTTACCGATATCGTAGGTCCCTTGGGCCGTCCATCCGAACTTGTCGAGATGACGAAGGAAGAACTGGAAAAGGAGAGTATCATCTTTATTGCCGGCGGTGTAGGGGCAGCTCCCGTTTATCCGCAGGTGAAGTGGCTTCATGAAAGAGGAATCGAAGCGGATGTTATCTTAGGGGCAAGAAATAAGGATCTTCTTATTATGGAAGAGGATCTTCGTAAAGTAGCGAAGAATGTATATGTGACAACAGATGACGGTTCTTACGGTGATAAGGGTGTGGTAACCGACGTTTTAAAGCGTCTGGTTAACGAAGAAGGAAAGAAATACACTCGTTGTATTGCTATCGGTCCTGTTATCATGATGAAGTTCGCGGCACTTACAACGAAAGAGCTGGGTATTCCGACCATCGTTTCCATGAACCCGATTATGATTGACGGAACGGGAATGTGCGGTGCTTGCCGTCTGGTTGTGGGAGACCAGGTGAAGTTTGCCTGCGTAGACGGACCGGAGTTTGACGGACATTTGGTTGACTTTAATCTGGCCATGAAGAGACAGCAGACCTATAAGACAGAAGAGGGCAAGGCGCTTCTGGAACTGTTGGAAGCTGAAAAGTCCCATGGTGGATGCGGAAATTGCAACTAAGGGAGGAAAATTATGGCTGATATGATGAAAAGAGTTCCTGTTGCTGAGCAGGAGCCGAAAGTTCGTGCAAAAAACTTTGAGGAAGTATGTTTAGGGATATACGGAAAAAGAAGCGATGGAAGAGGCGGTACGCTGCTTGAATTGCAGAAACCCGAAGTGTGTGGTAGGTTGCCCCGTATCCATTCAGATTAATGAATTTATTCACGAGGTAAAGGAAGGAAACTTCGAGAAGGCGGCAGAAATCATTGCTCGATCCTCTGCTTTTACCTGCTGTTTGCGGAAGAGTATGTCCGCAGGAGACACAGTGTGAAGGCGTTTGTATCCGCGGTATCAAGGGAGAGCCTGTTGCCATCGGAAAGCTGGAGCGTTTTGTAGCGGACTGGGCAAGAGAACATGGCTTCCAGGCGGCTAAGGCAGGAGAGCCGAACGGAAAGAAGGTAGCCGTAATCGGTGCAGGCCCGGCTGGGCTTACCTGTGCAGGAGACCTTGCTAAACTTGGTTATGATGTAACGATTTTTGAAGCTTTCCATGAACCGGGCGGCGTATTGCAGTACGGTATTCCGGAGTTCCGTCTTCCGAAGACGAAGGTTGTAGGACCGGAAATTGAAAAATGTAAAGGAAGCTCGGAGTAAAGATATTGACCAATGTTTTCGTAGGTCGTTCCATTACCGTGGATGAGCTTTTAAATGAAGAAGGCTTTGATGCCGTGTTCCTTGGGAACCGGAGCAGGTCTTCCTAAGTTTATGAATATTCCGGGTGAAAGTGCAAAATGGCGTTTTTCTCCGCTAATGAGTTCCTGACCAGAAATAACCTGATGAAGGCTTATCTTCCGGAATCCGATACGCCGATGCGTGCCGGAAAGAAAGTGGTAGTTGTAGGTGGCGGTAACGTTGCCATGGACGCTGCAAGAACCGCCCTTCGTCTAGGGGGCAGAGGTACACGTTGTGTATCGCCGTTCCGAGGAAGAACTTCCTGCAAGAAAAGAAGAAGTGCATCACGCGAAGGAAGAGGGATTATCTTCGATCTCTTACAGAATCCGGTAGAGATTCTGGTAGATGAGAACGACTGGGTAACCGGTGTGAAGATTGTAAAGATGGAATTGGGAGAGCCGGATTCTTCCGGAAGAAGACGACCGATTGAGATTCCGAATTCCGAGTATGTGATGGAATGTGATACGGTAATCATGTCTCTTGGAACCTCTCCGAATCCGCTGATCAGTTCTACAACGAAGGGGCTCGACACCGATCGTAGAGGTTGCATCATTGCCAAAGAGGAAAAACGGAGAAACCACAAAGACTGCCGTATATGCAGGTGGAGATGCTGTAACCGGTGCAGCAACCGTTATCCTTGCTATGGGCGCAGGAAAGGCAGCAGCAAAGGGAATTCACGAATATCTTTCCAATAAGTAGTTGATTGGAATTCGATATCAACAGCTTTTGTCCTATAACTCTATAACTCTCGTAATGAAAGAATAAAAACTTCCGACGTTTTTCGTCGGAAGTTTTCTTTTGCAGTGCACTTGGCACATGCGCCTCTATTTTTGTATTTCTTTAGTTTTTATTTCTTTTGACTTAGATAGCTCTTGTGTACTTCTTTAAGAAAGCCTTCTCATCGTCATTTTAAGTGCGGAGCGATAACCTCATAAACCTTTGCATGATAGTCATTTTAAGAGTTTCTTATTCTCTTCGCTCATCATATCCGGGTTAATGGCATCAAGGTCAAACGGAACTAAGGTGATTGCTTCGAAGTAAAGGAACTGACCATACTCGTTCTTAACACCCTTTCTTGCCAAAAGCTCATTCTCAAGACGGATACCGTGAGAACCTTCAATATAGAGACCCGGCTCATCGGTAATAATCATACCTTCCTGGATTTCTTCCACTTCTCCGGCTCTGTACTTATAACGGAAGCCTGCAGGACCTTCATGGATATTTAAAAGGTATCCTACACCGTGACCGGTTCCATGGTTAAAGTTCATATCTCTATCCCAGAATGGCTTTCTTGCCAGAATATCCAGAGTTAATCCGCTGCAACCCCTGGAGGAACTTTGCACTGCCAAGCTGGAGGTTACTGATGGCTACCAGGGTAAAGTCATCCTTCATATTCTGAGGAACCTCTCCTAAAGCGAAGGTTCTGGTAATATCGGTTGATCCCTCGTAGAAACCTGCACCGGTGTCGCTTAAGTACAAGGTTCCTTCCTTAAACTCCACATCCGTTTCCGGAGAAGAACAGTAGTGCACGATGGCGGAGTGAGGACCAAAAGAGGAAATCGGCTCAAAGCTGTCACGGATAAAGTTGCCCATCTCTTTACGGAACTCATCGAGCTTCTCGGAAGCACTAAGCTCCGTGATTCTGATCTTGCCGACATTTTCCTTTAACCACTTCATGAAACGCAGGTGCGCAATGCTATCCTTTATCTGCGCCTTGCGGATATTTTCAATCTCTACCGGATTTTTCAAGGCTTTCATCAGAATAGCAGGATTTCGCTTGTTTACAACATGTACGGAAGCAGGGATATTGTTAAAGATAGCATAGTTCAGCTTGGACTTATCTACCATAACAGTGGTGCCTGCGGGAAGCTGCTTCACATCCTCGTAGATGGCATTATAAGGATGGAGATTTACACCTTCCTTCTTTAAAAGAGCCTTCAGATTGTCATCGAGCTTTCTTTCGTCAATGTAGAGTTCGAAGCTGTCTTTCTTGATGATGGCGTAGGAGAGAACAAGGGGGAAGAACTCAATATCATTTCCACGAATGTTCAGAGTCCAACAGGTATCATCCAGAGTGGATACGATATGAGCATCGCAGCCGGCTTCTTCCATTTCCTTACGAATACGAGCCAACTTGGAAGCGGTACTTTTCTCCGGTGTATTTTTTTCCTCTAAGAAAAATGCGGGCTCCTCGGAAAGAGGAGGACGATCATTCCAGATTTCGTCGATTAAGTCTTCCTGATAATCGACTTTGGCACCTTTTTTCTTTGCTATTTCGGCATACTCATCTCCTTCTCCAACGGAAACAACACGTCCGTCGAAAGGAAAGAGTTTGTCCGGCCTGCAAAATCTCTTCCAAGTATTCGTTTACGCTGGGAACACCCGGCTCAAACATCTTCATCAGGGTAACGGTTGTACCTTCCAGCTGCTTGGCAGCTTGGATAAAAGTAACGACCGTCAGTCCAAAAGCTTTTGCATCTTTTTAACGTAATCACTGCCGTTCCTGCAGATCCGGAGAAGTTGGTGATAAACTTTCTTGCCTTGAAATGTTCCCCAACATACTCACTCTGATGAAAAATCTGCAGTTGGTACTACATACACATCAATGTTTTTCTCCCGCATAAGCTTGCGTAATGCGGCTAATCTCTGGTACTGTCATAAGATCCTCCTTGAATGAACGAGCCGTAAAGACAGGGAAATACAGAATCAATCGGTTTCAAAAACCCTTCTTCCTCCATTTCTTTTTCATTTGGAAAAAAATCAAACTGTATAAACCCTGCTCGGTCAGCAATTTTCAACCTTTTTCATTGTACCAGCAAAAACGATTTTACGGAAAGACTTTCCGTAAAATAGATAGAAGAATCAAAAATAAAACAGGCTTAGTTTGTAGAAAAATTGCTTAGATTTCTTCCTTGTCCTTTTCTGCAAGGATTAATTCCTTTGCATAGGGAAGCGTTTTTATCCAGTCACAGAAGCTATGCCATTCCTGCAATTTATGTCCTTTTCTTGAGAAATACATATTGATGAGATTCTCGTAGTTCATGGTGCAGGTGCGCATCTGGTTGTAGGAGGAGGGAGAAGCTGAATCAAGGTATACCAGTCTTCTCTTTTTTTCTCTTCCACAAATTTAAGGCGGATACGCTCTAAGTCCAAAATGGTTCTTTCCAAAAATCGCCATTCCTTCATCTGTCAAATGATCATGGGAAAAAAATCATCCAAAGAAAAAGGCCTTGGAGTGGATTTTGTGCATTGTGGAAGTGGAGTTTGCAACAGTATGCACTTTATAGGTGTCGTATTCCTTCCACCAGTAAAGTGGAGCAGTGATATCGACAGAAACAAAAAATCTGTCGGATATATTTTTCTATGATCCGGACCGGCAAGACGTAATCTTTTTAGCAAGAGATAAGTCATTCGGTCCTAAAAATATACTGCCCATTTTCGTCGTAGTAGGAGTCTCCTCTGTCCCAGGAGTTCATGGGATTTCTCGCCCCGCGAACGGCATTTTCAAAGTTCATTACACTGCTTCGTTCTAATTGAATCATGGTGGTCCTTTCTTATATGAATCACTCTTGTTTTCTGCTCCATTGTATCGAAGAAAAGCTTCTTTGAAAAGGGGAAGTCAAAAAAGTGAAAACTGCTATACAATAATCTTGAAAGATGCTAATATGTTGCCATGGTAAAGGCAAGATTTATTTGTCTGTTTTTATTCTTTTTATTCTTTGTCTTTGCGTTTCTTTTTGGGTTTTTCGAGTCTTGAAATCCCGGATATTCTCTCTTTGTTTCCGGACTATCTTTTTGCACTCAAACGACAGTTTTTTTCTCAAAGAGCATTTTCGTGTTCGAACAAATTTTTAAGTCTCTAATGTTCACTTCTTTGCCGCAAATATTCACTTTATTGCGGATGAATATTCACTTTCTTACGAATAAATATTCACTTTCTGCGTTGATTTCCGCTGGTTTATTCCTAATATTCACTTTTTACGCCTTTTTCACTCGGCCCCTTAGAACACTCTTTTTTTCCACATTGCGTGAGACTGTCACATATTTTTATACGACTTCTAAACATGCAAAGTATCTAAATCTCATTTATTTATGAAAGGAGCACTTATGTATCCGTATTATTCTGAACATCCGGAAAAGCAGGAGAGTTATCAAGAAGAAAAAGAATTTGATGGGAAATATTTTTTTCCGATTATTCAAAGGAGTTTAGAGAGGAGGAAGAGTTAAGTTGTTTTTTTGGAAAAGATATTTAGAAAGAGGGAAGGTTTTCCTTCTTCTTATTCTTCTTTCCGTTTCCGCCTTCTTTTTTTCTTGCCGTAAAAAGACAGAGAGTCCGAAGTGCTATATGAAGGCAGGGCAGGCGAAGAGCAGACATATACGCAAAAAAAGAAGAATTTTTCTGAAGGAAAAGGAAAGTCGGAGTATGGAAGAAATGGAGCGTAGAAAAAAGAAAGAGAAAGTCAGCAAGAAATCGAAAGGGCAACAGAAGAAACGGATATGGCTGATGAAAAGGAAATAGCAGATGGGAAAAAAAGGGAACAAAGAAGAAACGGTTGAAGAGGAAAAAGAAATTAAAAGAAGGAATAGAGGAGACTGAATCCGAAAGAAAAATCCGACAAAAAGAAATACTTCGACTAAAAATCAATATCAATACGGCGAATGCAAAGGAATTGGAAAGTCTAAAGGGAATTGGACCTGCGACGGCGAAAAAAATATTATTTCTTATAGAGAAGAATATGGAGGATTTTTCTACGATAGAGGAAATTATGAATGTAAAACGGATAGGAGAGAAGACTTTTGTGAAGATTCAGGATTTTATTACAGTGGAATAAAATGGAGGAGCGAAAGTTACTCTGCTTTTCAATGTTTACTTTAGAAAAAAGATTTGTGAATTATCAGTTCTGTCCGGAAATGTATAGAATATTGTAAGCTTTATCCCTTGTGCTTTTTGCCTTCGCCCTTTATCATTCTTATTATCTGTAAAATTATAGGAAATGTCGAATTGTGAGGATTACTTTAGCCGGTGTTTTGGGCTTTCTATAGGACAATCCCGCGTTAAGAGAAGTTGAGGGAGAAATGAAATTTAAGGGATATAGAATTGAATCAAACAAAGGAATCGGAAAAAGCGAAAGCTTGGTTTTGCTTTTCAATAGAAAGTTTTATCGTGCCGGACTTGCAGTACTTTTAAGCCTTTCTCTCTGCCTTCCTTTCTCTGCAATCGCTGAAGAACGGGTATATGGTATTAGCGATTACGGTCCTGTTTCTGTAAACGGAAATGGAGTCGGAAGAGGAAATGACCCGACCTATCAATACATAGAAGATTTATTGTACGGAAATGGAGTGAACACTCCGACTGTTAACAATGATACAACGGGAAATTCCTCTGCGAATCCACAGGTCAATTCCTCGGGAACACCTTCTGCGAATCCGGGAACCGCTGTAACTGCAAAGACCGGAAGTCTGCAAAAATCTTGCGCAGCTGTCCGGAAACTCTTCGACAAGAACCTTATCTTCAGAAATTGATGCAAACTATGCGGTGGTCTATGATTTGGATAATGGTAGTATTTTGGCTGAAAAAAATGCTTCTCAGGCTATGTATCCGGCTTCTATGACGAAGGTCATGAGTCTCCTTATTTTTGCGGAGAGTCTTCCGGATATGAATAAAAAACTGACAATCACCCAGGATATTGTAAGTTTTGTGCAGGCCAGGGGGGCGAGTAACTGCGGTTTTATAGTGGGTGAAGAGGTTTCGGTGAAAGACCTGCTCTATGGAGTGATTCTCCCTTCCGGAGCAGATGCGGTTCTTGCGCTTTGTAAGGAGGTCTCCGGGTCGGAGGCGGCCTTTGTGGAACGCATGAACAAAAGGGCGCGAGAAATGGGGCTGTCCTCACGGTGTAATTTTCAGAATGCAACAGGACTCTTTCACAGCACGCATCGTATGACAGTGAAAGACATGGCGCAGATTATGGCGCTTGCCATGCAAAACCCGAGGGCCAGAGAGGTTCTGATGACGGAGAATTATCAGACCGCCCCGACCAATAAGCATGCAGAGGGCGTAAAGTTTACGAACCTCTTTTTACAAAGGATTAAAAACCCAGGGACAGCGGCGGCGCAACGGTACAGATGGCAAAAACCGGCTATGTGAGTCAGTCCAAGTTCTGCGTGGTAACAGCCGGAAAGGGAAGAAATGGAAAGAATCTTCTTGTTGTAAGCGGTCAGAGCTCGAGCACATGGCAGGCAATCAAAGATCAGGCTGCACTCTACAAGCTTTTTGGGGCGTAGAGACGGCGAAATAGAGAAGTAGGAGAGTAATATGCCCATTAAGGTACAAAACAATTTACCCGCAAAAATACATTCTGGAGTCGGAAAAATATTTTTCGTAATGGACGAGAAATAGGGCCATTTCCCAAAATATTCGTCCGCTAAAGATAGTCATCTTGAATTTGATGCCTTTAAAGGAAGATACAGAGCTGGATTTACTTCGTGTACTCTCGAACTTCCCGATTCAAACAGAAATCAGTTTTATGAAGGTTTCCACCTATAAATCGACCCATACCAGTTCGAGTCATTTGAATGAATTTTATGTGGAATTTAAAGATATTGAGGCAGACTACTTTGATGGCTTGATTATTACCGGTGCTCCGGTAGAGAAAAATGGAGTTTTCGGAGGTGGACTACTGGGAGGAACTTTGTCAAATTATGGACTGGTCTAAAACCCATGTTTTTTCTACCTTTCATATCTGTTGGGGAGCACAGGCGGGACTATATCACCACTATGGGATACAGAAGGTTCGCTTAGAGAAGAAATTGAGCGGAGTATATAAGCACCGCATTTTGCATCGTAAAAAAATGCTGATGAGGGGGATGGATGACGAGTTTTTTGTCCCTCAGTCCCGCTATACCGGTGTGGATGAAGAAGCTTTACGGAGCAATAAAGAGCTTTATGTGGTGGCGGACAGCGAGGAGTGCGGAAGCTATCTGATTTTGGCTTGCTCTTCTAGACAGATTTTTGTTACCGGACACTCGGAGTATGACCGCTATGACCTGGATAAAGAGTATAAGAGGGATTTGGGAAAAGGCTTAAACCCGGATATTCCGGTGAATTACTATCCTGACAATGATCCGGAGAAGACGCCGATTCTTTCTTGGCGTTCGGGCTCAAATTGCATTTACAGTAACTGGCTAAACTTTGTATACCAAGAGACGCCTTTCGTCTTGGAGGAGATGCGTCCGGTGGGAGAGGACAGCTATCTTAGAGAAGATCACAGCAGCGAGCGTGACAGTACAATCAGCAGCAGGAGAAATTAAGTAACAGGAGAAACTAAGTAACAGTATGAAAATGAGGCATTATATAAGGATATAAAAGCATCAAAAGGAGTGGTATAAGGAGCGAAAAGGAGTATCAAAAGGAGTGGTATAAGGAGTGATAAGGAGCGTCAAAAGGAGTAGTATAAGGAGCGATAAGGAGTGTCAAAAGAGCTGGGTAAGTGCTATAAATAGTAGTAGAAGAATCGGAAACGGAATATAATAGAAACAATACAATGATATAAGCAAAGAAAGGAAAAACTATGGACGCAGTAGAACGCTTAATTTCGTATTTGAAGATTGACACGGAATCGGTGCCGGATCAGGACCATATTCCTTCCAGTGAGAAACAGTTTGACCTGGCAAGAGTTTTGGAAAAGGATCTGAAGGAGCTTGGGGTGTCCGATGTTCGTTTGACAGAGCATTGCTATGTATATGGTAAGATTCCTTCCAATCTTTCCAGAGAGGAAGATGCCAAGACCCCCGCCCTTGGCTTTATTGCCCACATGGATACCGCTCCTTCTGCAAGAGGAAAGAATGTAAAGCCTCGAATTATTGAGAACTATGACGGAAAAGATATCATTTTAAATGAAACAGAGACGCTTTCCCCTAAGATTTTTCCAAGGCTCCTGGATGCTGTTGGTGATGATCTGATGGTTACCGATGGAACCACTCTCCTTGGAGCGGATGATAAGGCCGGTGTCGGAGAGATTATGGCAATGGCGGAATACCTTTTAAGCCATAAGGAAGTGCCGCACGGCGATATTTGTATCGGTTTTACGCCGGATGAGGAAGTTGGATGCGGTGCCGATATCTTTGATATTCCGGGTTTCGGGGCGGAGATTGCCTATACTGTGGATGGAGGGATACTTGGTGAAGTGGAGTATGAAAACTTCAATGCCGCTTCCGGAAAGCTGAAGATCCACGGTGTGAATGTGCATCCCGGTTCCGCGAAGGACAAGATGCTCAATGCCCTGCTTCTTGCCATGGAATTTAACAGCCTGCTTCCACCCTGCATTCCTGCAAATACAGAGGGCTATGAAGGATTTTTCCATCTTTGCGATATGTCCGGCGAGGAAAGCCATGCGGAGATGAATTATATTATCCGTGACCACGATAAGGAGAAGTTTGAGGAAAAAAAGAAGATCTTTGCCGATGCCGCTGAAAAGCTGAATCAGAAATACGGGGCTAAGGGCGCATCCTTTGAGGCGGTAATCAAAGACAGCTATTTCAATATGAAAGAAAAGCTGAAAGACCATATGTATATTGTCGAAGTTGCAAAGACTGCCTTTGAAAAAGAAGGGGTGAAGCCGATTGTTACGCCGATTCGCGGAGGCACGGACGGCGCAAGTCTTTCCTATAAAGGACTTCCCTGCCCGAATCTTTCCACCGGCGGAGACAATTTCCACGGAATCTATGAGTATTTGAATCTAAGCTCCTTTAGAAAAATGATTGACGTACTTATCAGAATCACACAGGAAATGATTGGAAAAAGCCGTAGAGAATCCTAAAAAGGACCTGAAATAAGGAAGAGGCAAAAAAGATATAGAAGGAACAATGGGGGAAAGGATATGACAAATATCATCAACACGTTTTGTCCTATAAGCCCCGTTTGGAGATATAGGACAAAACGTGTTGATGGCTAATCCCAATCAACAAATGTTTTATTCACCTTATGGAGATCACTCCATACAATAGCATCACCCCAAATCGAAAGGCTTTTTTCTAACCTTTGCTTCTCATTCATCTTTTTATAAAGCCTTGCGATGCTTTTATCAGTTGGCATTATATTCAATATTTCAGACGAAGAAAGCGGCTCCGGAGAGTGCATATAGCACCACCAGAAGACCGCTTTTATTCTTCTTTCTATCGATAACCCTCTATGATTTCTTAGCATTTCCCTAAGACGCGAATTAATACCACCCTCTATTCTATTATTCGTTGATGGTGTAGAAAAAACTGGCAGTTAATTCATCATCAAGATATGTAAATAGAGTATTCTCTCGAATGAGTCTTAGTAAGGATCTTTCTGCCTTTTAGGACTCTTTCATGCGTTGGTCTTTTTATTCCCATACTCATCTATAGTCATTGCACTAAGAAATTCCTGATATTTCTTAACCCAGTCTGCAAAAGCGTTTTACCCAGTTTTTCACCTTCATTTTTTTATTTTTTTACTTTTTAAGAGATCTTTAGCCAGAGAATAAAGCTCTATACCCGCCATAGTATTTGGCCTTGAAGTTGTATAACGCTTTACTTGGCAGAACACATGAAATATACACCTTTGATGCTTGGCATTAGGCCATATTTGCTTTAGTGCCTTTCCAAAGCCGGTTCCCCATCTGAAACAACCATTCTTGGTTCTGCTATCCGCTTCATAAGAGCTATCCAGGCACCCGCATGTTCATATCTGCAGAGGTACCATCCCAGTACATTTTTTTGCATCACAGCAAATGAGTATACATGCCTTTCGCCCAAGATATATTCCATCCAAAAAAATAAGACATCCTCAGGGGCTTTCTACCTTAGGGCGGCATTGCCCATATATCCCAAAAATTTAGTAGTTTTTTTCTTCTGAAACTTCTTCCTTCTCCGGGCATAGTGGATTGTGCATCTTTGCCGAATAGCCACTCTAAAAAGCTCTTCAATTCCTTTGAGTTATTATCAATCTTATGCGTGAAAGAACTCTTACACGCTTTGCATAACTCACCTTTGAGAGCCGGCATTGGTCTTTCCTGATTTAACACATTTCTTTCCGCAAATAGGGCAATTTATTTGATTCATTTCATCTTCCTCCAAGGAGTATGGTTTCAAGGAAGATTAAACCCTCATAACTCGTTACTGCACAAGGACTTACAGCATTTTTATCAACACGTTTTGTCCACCCTCAAAGTTGTTTTTGAAAAGATTGAACCGCCCTACAGCCTTTATTTATCTAGCTGTAGAGCGGTTTTCATCAACACGTTTTGTCCTATAACCCCCCGTTTGTCTCATAAGCCAGAAACGACAAAGAAAAAGCTGTAGCGTTTTCCCGCTACAGCTTTTATCTAATAATCTATATGAGTTTAATTCTTTGATTCTTACTCATTCAATATTCAATTTTATAAAGTAGCCATTGGTCTATACCACCTTTTTTTATTTCAGCCTGTTTATATTTTAAAATGGACTCGCACCATAGATTTTCTAAAAATACAAATGGTTGATGGGGTATCTCTTATTCTCTTTTTGGGGAACGCCTTCGACTGTTGAAAATAAGAAGAAAGTCTTCTACAAAACCGATAGCCCTTTAGCTACGCAAATATTCGTTTTCTTTTTATCTTAGGTTCGTTACCAAAAAGAAGCACATTTCTAGGTCCATGGGACTGTACCTCTCTTTCGTATTATAGTTCGCAAGTTCTTTCTGCTTGCACTTTGCTAGCTGCTCTCCTTTCTCTTCAGAGAGAAAGCTTTTTTGCATTTGTTTTTCGTTTCTTGGCTAAAGTCTAACATGGAAAATTTCTTTTGTAAATAGATTTTCAGAAAAAAATATTATTTTTATTTATAATAATTATTTAGGGAAATAGTAGATAAGAAATCGGTAGATTTCTAGAGCGTAATTTGGAGATGAATTAGCCATAATGCAATTTAGAAATAAAAAGTTTACATGAAAGTATTTTAAATTATCCTAGGGATTGTACTGGGAAATGGCATCTGCTACAATAAAGCTATTCGAAAGAAAAATCCCTAATACGATAGACATCATAAAACTATAGATAACATAAGAATATAGATAACATAAGAATATAGCTTAACATAAGAATATAGCTTAACATAAGAATATAGTACTGTAATTATGATTATAGTACATGATAAAAAGGAGGGAGTTAAGATGGTTTCACTTTTTGAAGATAGAGCAGAGGCGAAGAAAAGATTGCGGGAAAAAGTCCAAAGTCTCCGAGGGGAACTTAGCAAGGATAGGATTGCGAAGTCGGACGAAGAGATTCAGCTTAGACTTTTTGCAGTTACCGTACTTTCTTACTGCAGAAAGTATTTTCACTTATGTCAGTATGGAAAGAGAACCCTGCACAAAAGAAATCATAGATACCGCCTTTACGATGGGAAAAAGAGTATATGTACCGCGCTGCCTACCCGGAAAAGAGAAGATTATGGAGGCTGTGGAAATCTTCTCCTGGGACGACCTTCAGCCCGGAACTTTGGGGATATTGGAACCGAGAAAAGAGATAGAGGGAGCGAAGGCACAAGTGTTTTCCTTAATGATTATCCCTTGTGTTTCTGCGGATAGAAGAGGAGGGAGGCTGGGACACGGTGCGGGCTACTATGATCGTTTTTTAGAGAAAAACGCAGGAAGCAAACTCTGCCTATGCTACGCTTCTTTGCTTTCCGAAAAGATTCCGATGGAGAAACGGGATATATTTATGGATTATGTTCTTACGGAAGAAGAATTGATTCCCTGTAGAAGATAATCTTAAAGAAGTTCCTGCATATCTCTTGGAAGAGGAATTTCAAACTGCATCTTTTCGCCGTTTTCCGGGTGAAAGAATTCTATAGAGCTCGAGTGGAGTGCCTGTCTTTCCATGTAAGGTGTGTAAGCGCTCCCGCCATATAGACTGTCTCCCAGTAAAGGGCAACCGATATAGGATAGGTGCACCCGAATCTGATGTGTTCTTCCGGTCTCTAAGCGAAGCTTTATACGGGAGAAGTCCTTTTTAGGAAAATAATCTACGGATAGAATATTGGTTACCGCTTCCTGTCCGTTTTGAAAATGTACCTCCCTAAGCATATATTCATTTTCCACCCTTTGAATCGGCGCGGAAATACGAAGAATATCTCCGTTTTTTTTCAGTCCGGGAAGTGTTTTGAAGGACATGGGGAGAGAGTCGGGGATCCCGATATACCCGGAATTCTTTGCATTCTCTTTGGAAACAGAAGATGGGGAAGTGGTGTTTTCAAAAAGCTAAGGCAGGATTTCCGTGACAAAATGCGGTATAGCATCTCTCGATTCTTCCTGCACGCATATCCTGATTTAGGAGGGAGCTGGAAAATTTATTCTTTCCTAAAAGGAGGAGACCGCTCGTGTCCAGATCCAGGCGGTGAATCATGCGGCAAACAAAAGGCTGAATTCCTTTTATTTCTTTATAGTAGTAGGAAGCGGCTCCTGCCAGTGTTCCTTCATAGTGCCCGGGAGAGGGGTGCGAAGGAATTCCTGCAGGCTTGTTCAAAAGCAGAATATCTTCATCCTCGTAAACGATATCTAAAGGAAGAGAATAGGGTGCAGCGGAGTCTTCCGCTTCCATTTCCAAAAAGGAAATACTTAAAAGATCTCCTTCTGCAAGGGAATCGATGCTAAAAGCCCATTGTCCATTTTTCTCTATCCCGTAGTGCGTTACTCCATTTTCTACATACTTCACTTTTTTTAAGCCGGAAATCATTCCTCGGGTATAGCGTTTCCTATGTAAAAAAAGCTTCTATGGTCAGGCCATGGAAGCTTTTGGTAATCTTGTAGTTCAGTTTTTCGGATATTCTGCTTCATTAGAATGCGAAGGTATCCTTTAAAGGAAGCCAAAAGCTCATCCTTCTCGGAAAGAATCAGAGGGCTTCCGTCTTCCATGTGGTAGCCGTCTTTATGTGCATTTCCCCGATACTCACCCTTTAACTCGGGCCACTCGATTCCAATAGAGGGATCATTCCAGCAAGACCGCCCTCGTCACTGGGATGATAAAAAATCCGTTACCTTATACGCGAACTCCGCAAAATCGGAAAGTACAAAGGAAGCCGTGTGCAAAGCCCTCCGGAATATAGAACATTTTTATTCTCTTCGGTCAGGATGATGCCGAAGTGCTTTCCATAGCTGGGACTGGACTTTCGTAAATCAACTGCAACATCATAAACTCGTCCTTTCAGCACACGAACCAGTTTTCCCTGAGGGAATTCTTTTTGAAAAATGCAGTCCTCGCAAAAACACCTTTTTGAGACATACTTTGATTGTCCTGTACAAAAAGTGAGATCAAGCCCTGCCTCCTTGAAATCTCTTTCGTTATAGCTTTCCATAAAAATAGCCCCTGACTATCCTTATGCACTGTAGGGGTAATGATGCATAAACCTTCGATATCGGTTTTTTTCAACATGAATCTGTCCCATAACTGACCCTTTCTGAAGCTTTTCTTTTTAACCAGCTCATAGCATACCATAAAGAAAAAAAGAATGAGAATTTTTCGAAAATTGCTTGACAAAAAAATAAAAAGTCTTTATTATATTATTCAATGTTGATAGTGATTATCAATTTTGTTTTATTCAACTAACTAAGAATAAAGCAAAGGAAAGAAGAAAGGGAAAGCCAATGAACTATTCCAGACAACGAGCAGAAGTCTTGGATCAGATTCGTGGACATAAGGATCATCCCACGGCTGATACGATTTTTGCCGAACTAAGAACGAAGGATCCCAGCATCAGCTTGGCAACGGTATACCGAAACTTAAAAGCTTCTTTTCGGATTTAGGAGAAATTCGAAAACTGAGTTTTGTTTCCGGAGCGGATCGTTTTGACCCTACGGTAAAAGCGCATTATCATTTTATATGTGAGAAGTGCGGACGAGTTTACGATGTACCGATGAAGGCTGCGGAAGTCTTGGATACGGATGTTCTGGACTCCGAAGTGGAGATGTACATTCCGGGAGTAATTACAAGTCATGACTTGGTTTTCCATGGAATATGTGATGAGTGTGGAGCTGTGGAGGGTTCGGCGCTCGGAGCAGAAGTGTAAAGAAGTGTCATTGTCAGGAATGCACGCTTCGAGTTGAGCAAATATTACTGCACAGGGCAGTGATGTTAAGTTGAGTGAGCCGGTAAGGCGGAAAAGGAGAAAAGGTTATGAAGACATGGGTTTGTTCAGTTTGTGGTTATGTTTATGAGGGAGCACAGGCTCCCGAGCAGTGTCCGGTATGTAAGGCAAGCTCCGATAAGTTCGTTGAGCAGAGTGGAGAGCTTACATGGGCTGCTGAGCACGTAATCGGTGTAGCTAAGGACGTTCCGGAAGATATCAAGAAGGACTTAAGAGCAAATTTCGAAGGTGAGTGCAGTGAGGTTGGTATGTACCTTGCAATGAGTAGAGCAGCTTATAGAGAGGGATATCCTGAGGTAGGCGACTACTACAGACAGGCTGCATTTGAAGAGGCAGATCATGCATCTCGTTTCGCAGAACTCTTAGGAGAAGTTGTTTCCGCATCCACTAAGGAGAACTTAGAGGCTCGTGTTAAGGCGGAGAACGGTGCTACTGCAGGTAAGGTTGACCTTGCTAAGAGAGCGAAGGCACATGACTTAGACGCTATCCATGATACTGTTCACGAAATGGCTAGAGATGAGGGCTAGACACGGTAAGGCTTTCTACGGTCTCTTAAAGAGATACTTCAACTAATATAAAATCAATATATCTATAGATTGATTTTATATTTACTGTCAATTATAATAATACAGTCAACATCGTGGTTGAGCTGAAAGAAATAGAGGAAGAAGGCTTCCTCTATTTCTGTTTCTCGATGAGTGTTGTTTGCTTTTTGCAACATTTCATTTTCACTTCTGCTATGAAAAAACATGGCAGCACAGTTTGTAGAGGAGGATTGTTTTTATGGCAAACTACAAGGGTACGGAAACAGAGAAGAATTTATGGGCGGCATTTGCCGGAGAGTCTCAGGCAAGAAATAAGTATACTTATTATGCTTCTCAGGCAAAGAAGGACGGATATCAGCAGATTGCGGCTATCTTGGAAGAGACAGCGGCAAACGAAGAGTATCATGGAAAGATGTGGTTTAAGGAACTTGCAGGTCTTGGCGGCGGAATCGGAGATACAGCAGCAAACTTAAAGGCTGCTTCCGAAGGCGAGCACTATGAATGGACCGAGATGTATAAGAACTTTGCAGAAGTAGCGGAGAAAGAGGGCTTCCCGGAGCTTGCTGCAAAGTTCCGTCTGGTAGGAGCGGTAGAGAAAGAGCATGATGCTCGTTTCCAGGAGCTCTTACAGGGAATTTTAGATAATACCACCTTCAAAGAGGATAAGCCGACACTTTGGCACTGTAGAAACTGCGGCTTTATCTATGAGGGAGAGGAAGCACCGGAGGCTTGCCCTTGTTGTAATCACCCGAAAGCTTACTTCGAGAGAAAGGCTGATAACTATTAAAGAGCACCGCTTTTGGAATTACGTAGAGTTTCATAACGAATAGGGTGCACAAAGCATGTAGGGATTGCAGTATTGAAAAGAAGGACTGCATTGCGAGAGTATCGCAATGTAGTCTTTTACTTTTTTCTACTTTTCAAAGAAAGACTGTGTTTATAGAATTTGTTTTATTTCCATAATACGACTTCCTTCGGAAAAATAAGAAAGCTTTTATACTTCTAAGAATTGACGGAAAGCACAGTTTGGGATAGACTTTTTAAGTGTTTTAAAGGAATGCTTTAGTTGCTTTTATTTCCCGGAATGGAAAGAGAGGATATAGATGAAGAAACCGACAGTTTTATTGATTCTTGACGGCTATGGAGAGAGAAAAGAGAAAGAGGGCAATGCGATTGCCCTTGCCAAGACGCCCGTTATGGACAGACTGAAGAAGGAATTTCCCCTATGTGGAGGGACAGGCCTCCGGTCTATTCGTAGGGCTCCCTGACGGACAAATGGGGAACTCTGAAGTAGGGCACATGAATATGGGCGCCGGGAGAATCGTTTATCAGGAATTAACCCGAATCACAAAGTCTATTCAGGATGGTGATTTTTTTGAAAATAAAGCTTTAAAGGCTGCGGTAGAGCATTGTAAGAAAAAGGATTCCGCCCTGCACTTTATGGGATTGGTTTCCAGCGGCGGAGTACACTCTCATATTGAGCACATCTACGGACTTTTGGAGCTTGCCAAGAGAGCAGGCTTAAAGAAGGTTTATCTTCATGCCTTTTTAGACGGTAGGGATACGCCTCCCGATTCCGGAAAATCTTTCCTTCTCGCTGTAGAAAAGAAGATGCAGGAGCTTGGTGTAGGAGAGATTGCGACGATTTCCGGAAGATATTATGCCATGGATAGAGACAAGAATTATGACAGAGTGGAAAAAGGCGTATCGCGCTATGGTGTACGGCACGGGAGAAAAGGCTTCTTCCGTAGAAGAGGCGATAGACGCTTCTTATGCGAAGAAGGTATATGATGAATTTGTACTTCCGACGGTGATTGAAAAAGATGGAGCAGTGCATACTGTTTCTGACGGTGATGCAATGATTTTCTTTAACTTCCGCCCGGATAGAGCAAGAGAAATCTGCCATGCTTTCTGTGATGATGATTTCAGTTTCTTTGAGAGAGGGGCAAGGAAGAATATATTCTTTGTCTGCTTTACGGACTATGATCCTACGATTCCGAATAAGCATGTGGCTTTCGAAAAGGAAGAAATTCATAATACTTTGGGAGAAGTGGTTTCCAACCTGGGAAAGAATCAGCTTCGTATTGCGGAGACCGAGAAGTATGCCCATGTTACTTTCTTCTTTAACGGAGGGAAAGAGGAACCTTATGAAAATGAGGATAGAATCCTTGTTCCTTCTCCGAAGGAGGTTCCAACCTATGATTTAAAGCCGGAGATGAGCTGTTACACGGTAACGGAGAAGTTGACCGAGGCAATTCATTCCGGAAAGTATGATTTGGTGGTAGCTAACTTTGCTAATCCCGACATGGTGGGACACACCGGTGTTCTCCCCGCAGCAATCAAGGCGATTGAGGTAGTGGATGAGTGCATGGGAAAGGTTGTTGATGCAGTAGAGTCCATGCATGGGAATCTCTTCATTTTAGCGGATCATGGCAATGCGGATATTATGATTGATGAAAAGACGGGAGAACCTTATACGGCACATACGACAAATCCCGTGCCTTTTATTCTGGTAAGTGAAGAGAAACATAAGTTAAGAGAAGGCGGATGTCTTGCAGATGTTGCACCGACTCTTTTGGAGCTAATGGGTATCCCGCAGCCAAAGGAAATGACAGGAAAGAGTCTTTTGGAAAAATAAAGTCGGATTTTTACAATAGAGGAAAAACCAAGGAGGGGAGGAGTCTTCTCCCTTGGCAGTAGAGAGGAGTAGGCATGAAAAATCGGAATCTGCACCGACTCGGGTTCGGGAATCACCCCGGAGGAGGGAAGAGAGCTGGGAATCAAAGTGGTTCCTATGCCCTTCCGAATGGGGGAAGAGGAATATTTTGAAGATATCAACATGAGCCGGGAAGAGTTCTTTCAAAGGCTTCTTTCGGGAGAACTGGTTTCTACCTCTCAGCCCTCTATGGAGAGTGTTATGGAGGCTTGGGATGAGTTGCTTACGGAATACGATGAAGTTGTGCATATTCCTCTAAGCTCCGGACTTTCCGGATCTACGCAAACCGCTATCATGCTCTCGCAGGATGAGCCGTATCTTGGAAGAGTTTTTGTGCCGGACAGCCGTGGAGTTTCCGTGACGCAGCGCATGCACTGTATTTTTGCGAAGCTGCTTGGAGAAAAAGGGCTATAATGGAAAAGTGATTCAGGACCTTTTAAATCATTCTACCGGAGAAAACGGGATCTATATCGGGGTACAAAACTTAAGCTACTTGAAAAGAGGGGGAAGGATTACTCCTATGGCGGCTGCAATCGGTACCTTGTTACAAATCAAGCCGGTTCTTGCCATCAATGAGGGAGGAAAGCTGGATTCCTACAAGAAGGTGAGAACGGAAAAAGCAGGTTAAGGAAGCGATTATAGAGGGCTTACACCAGACCCTTGAGCGCTTGGGAGATCCGGAGGCGAAGGATTGCCATATTGCGATTGCTTATACGGATAACAAAGAGCAGGCAGAAAAACTTTAGAGAGCAGCTTAAGGCGGAGTTTCCGAATCGTTTTGAAGAGGAAATTGTGGTTCGCCCGCTATCCCTCCTTATTTCTTGCCATATCGGGGAAAACGGTCTTGGAGCGGCAGTGGTTAAGAGGCCGAAGGAACTGAACTAGTCTATCAGGGGCTGTAAAAAAATCAAAAATAATAAAGTGATTTTTTTGCAATATAGGTCTGAATGCGGGGTAGTCTGAGCCCGTCGGTACTTGCGAAAAACAAGAGAAACGCAGTTTTTCGCTTAGTATCCGTTACGAGGCGAAGCTAGCGAGAGCGTGCCCAAGTTCAGACCTATATTGCTTAGAAAATTATTTTGATTTTTTACAGCCCCTTTTCTTTTACTTACGGATAAAAGCAGGAGGTATCTCGTTTGATAGCTTCCTTTGCGTGTTAGCTGTCAGGCATTTCTGCAGGGAGCGATGAAGTTACCCGGCAGGGGGCTACGATTTCATATTTTTCCGTCCGTTTTTATTTGAATTTCTCCGACTTTCGCCGTTTCCAAGGGAATGAGGCGGAAGTAGGAACATTTTTCTAAGGTGATTTTTATGCGGATGTCCGTAACGATTGTTCTTTCCATAGGAAAAAGAGTGCGAACTTTCCTTTTGTTTCGGAAAGAAAAAAATGGGAGAAGAGGAAGTTTTCGATCCGTGGTGCGCGAGTTTTACGATATCCACAGAGGGGCTTTGCCCCTCTTTTTTTATAGCGGAAAGCATTGCCTCCTCGGCTTCTTTCGGCATATCACCGGTAAAAAAACCATGGAAAAATCTCCGTATCGAAGGATACAGCCTAGGAATGTGCATTTGCTTCTTCCATGGGGGCATTTGTGAGCGGGTAGTAACAGCGCAGGGATAGAAAAAGCCGATTTTTTTCGGAAGGCGCCGTATCGGAGGGAGGAAATAAGTCAGAGGAAGGAGTTGTGCCGGAGGAAGGAAGTGTGTCAGAGGGAGGAGGTGTGCCGGAGGGAGGAACTATGTCAGTGGAAGGAGCTGTGCCGGAGGGAGGAAGTAAGTCAGAGAAAGAGTGAGTTTTATTATCATATTCTATACCGTTTCCGTTTTTTTCCAATACAGAAGCCTTTGTTCCATGCCTTCCGGCAAGGCGCTTTAAGAGATCATAGCGATAATCGTCTTTGGCTTGTACCGGAAGAATCAGATTTTTCAATCTGCAGTTTACGTATGTCTGAGTGTGTGCTTTCCGTACTTCCCTCTTCCAAAATGGCTTGGATTCCACTCGTGTGATCGATATCGGAATGGGTAATTAAGGCATATTGGATTTTCTGAATACGCTTCGCTTTGCAGTAGGGAAGCAGGGTATTTTCCGGAAAATGTTTGTCGGAGGAAGAGCCGTTATCAATGGTCATGACAAAATTTCCTTTTCGAATAAGGAAGCCGTCGCCTTGTCCCACGTAGAGGGCGGTGATTTCCAAGTCTTTAGGGTGGAGAGGGAAGAAAGAGCGGTATAGTACAGAGAAATAGAAGAGAAAGAATATTTTTGAGATAGCATATATTTTTTTATCGCAAAGAGAGAAATAAATGGGGAGGATGAGTTGATTTGCTTTTTCCTTCTCTTTCTTTTTGCATTTGCCTTCTTTTTTTATTACAGATTGCAGAGGGAAGAGGAAGAGTATGTAAAAAAAGAAAAAGATAGAGAAAGAGAGCGGGTAGGGAAAGTTTTTCCTAAAAAGAAGGGAAGAATAGGGGAGCTGCAGGCTAAAAGTAAATGAGGCTATGGAAAAGGCTTAAAAAGGAAAAGACAGGCTTTGAGAAAGTAGCTTTTACAAGAGGGAAGAAAAGAGGGGAAGATGAGAGAAAAAGAATAGAAAGAATCCTGAGAAAAAAAGATAAAAAGGGAAGCAAGGGGAAGGAGGAGCAGATTTAAAAGAGGTGCATAAAGAGGAAGAGAGGATTGTAAAAAGGAAAAAAAGCGGAAATAAGCCGAGATAAAATAGAAAGAGCTCTTTTTCCCCTCCCTTTATTTTTTTGGTAGAAGCCTTAAAAGTTCTGTGAATCTTTTCTTTCTCTTAGCTCTTTCCCATTTTTTTAGAGAGGGCTTTCCGTCTCTCCTTACCGTCTCGTAAAGATAAGAGTAGGAGGAGAAAAAAGACTGTAAAAGGAGCATTGAAAGCCGACAGAGTAAAAGAAAAGAGCGGTTGCAGGAAAAAGCAGAAGGAGCAAAGAAAGTGAAAGCGAAGAAATCCTGTCTTGCCCTCTTCCCAGATATTTCCCGAAGAAGTAGACAAAAAAACATAAGCATAGCACGGAGGGTGGAGCCGGAAGAACCGGTAAAAAAAGAGCAAAGGAAAAGAACGAAGAAGGAGGAAAGGATGGAGGCATAACTAAGTTCCATTCCAAGAAGGCGGAGGAGTACAAAACAAGTCCCTCCGACGAGAGATAGATGTAAGCCGGAAACTGCAAGGATATGAGCGATTCCGCTTCTTGATAAAGCCCTTTCTCTTCTTTGAAAGGGCTGATTTTTCTCCGAGGAAAAAGGCTTTTTAGAAAAGCACTTTGCTCTTCGGTATACAGTTTCTCTAAGTCACGGGAGGCTTGTCTTTTTAATTTGTAAAGAAGCTTTTAAGAAGGGGGAGGAGTTGTTCTCTCGGACTTCTCCTTTATTCTTAACGAATATCACTCGCATAGCGTATGGTATTTCGTTCTGAACAAGTGGCGAAGGCGAAGCTTGAGACGTCTTGTTTGCCAGAAAAAAAGCTTCTATACCTTCACCCTTACAATATTGTAAAAAGGAGAATTCTCCTTCATTCATTGCCGGGCTGAGCTCCATGAATTTTCCACGAAAAACCACCCTATCCCCGGGATAGTAAAGAGACTCGGAGTCTTCCTCTGCAGTTTTTTTAAAAAGAACCTGTATTTTTTGAAAGGCTAAATTGTTTCGCGCCTCCCACTTCTCTTCCCTGCTCTTTTACTGAGATCCTTCGGCTTTTTCCCTAAGGAACTATTGACTATACAATTTTTCAGAAAGATTCTATAGGCTGTTTCATTTTCCGAAATGTAGGAAATCGTGCCCTCCACAGTACAGTTTAAGGGAGGACTCTTTCTACACATTCCTGCTGTTTTTTTGAAAATGGCCAAGCGCGTTTTGAAAATGAAGAGAAGAAAGAAAAAAAGAGAAAGAGGGAAAGAAGCAGAATTTTTTTGCTTGTTCTTTCGAAAAAGAAGGCTTAAATAGAAAAGATAAAATAGAAGAAGGATGAAGCGGAGGGAGAGAGGAAGCTCGGGGCAGAAGAGCATTTCCCCGAAAAAGCACGGAGAGTGCCAAAGAAAACAAGGGACGAGAAATAAACATGGGAGACTCCTTGAAATGGAAATAGAAAGATAGAAATAAAAAAATAGAAAACAGAAATAGAAATCGGAAATAGAAAGATAGAAAAAGCAGAAACAGAAAAAACAGAAATAGAAAAATAGAAACATAGAAGAACAGAAAGCGAATCCTGTAGAACTTAGTTCATATCAAGCAATTAGATTAGATCAAGTAAAAATGAAACAATTAGCTAATAATGGGGATATGAAAGTAGGAAAAGAATTCCGTACAGGAAAAAGTACAAGGAATAAACCCAGAATGACTAATCCTATGGTAAGGAGCTTGTGCTTTTTCACAAAATCATACTCCATAGGGGCGGACAAGCTTGTCTTTGTGAAGATTTTTAAAGAATATCATAAAAACAAACAGTGCATAAGATAAGCAGATATAAAAAAATGTCCATAGGCGTAAAAATGAATATGTTGAAAAGTGTTTTTTTGATATAACATTCCTATCGTTACTTTCTAAGTCTAGCACAAGTGAAAATGAATTGAAATCGATACAGATAAATTTCATAAGAAAAAAATTTTTATGAGCAAGAGTGCCATAGAAAATCTATAGCACTCATGTTGATTTTTTTAAAAAAAGTCTTACGCCATCTTATTTACAGCGTTGTAAAGCTGAGCAGTCTTACGAGAAGCGTTGTTTGCCTTGTAAACACCCTTGCTGCGAGCCATAGCAATCTTCTTCTGAGCCTTTACCAGCATAGTGTTAGCAGTTTCCTTGTCTCCTGCTTCACAAGCTACGAAAAACCTTCTTCATATAGGTCTTAACCTCGGAACGGATAGCCTTGTTTCTCTCGTTTCTCTGTGCTGCAACTTGGATTCTCTTCTTTGCAGATTTGATATTTGCCATTTTTTTACACCTTTCTTCTCATAAAAATCTTCCAGCCGCGGAATTCCGACTTTATGAAACCCTTATTTATATGCGTTTAGTCATTTTTCAAAAAGCTTGCTTTCAAATATCTGGACACGGACAGTTTGAAAACATACACGGAGATAATAACGGAAAAGCGTTCTCCTGTCAAGAAGCTGAGTCTCTAAACATATTGATTCGGAAACGAGAAACATTAAATAGTGCAATATCTTGCTTACAATTAATAAGCATGCTATTCTGAAATAGTTATCTTTATTGGATTATAAAAATAGGGTATAGGAAAGGGGAGAAATGAGGCATAGAGTAAAATCAGCACTGGCATTCATTCTGACATTATCTTGTATTTGCTCTACGGTTGTTTCGGCAACGACTTTGACAGAAAAGTCAGTACAGCCTGACGGGATAGAATATAGTTTTTCCGAAGAACAGAGTGAACCGTTTTTCGGATGGAGAATCTGTAGAGAAACAGGAAAGTCAGGAAAAAACAATTGCAGAGGCAGTCGATTCCCTACGAGAGCCGGAATCGATAGAAGAGATTGAGCCTGAGAAAGAGCCGGCATTTTATGCTGAAAAAGAGCTTTCCGGTGTGCTTGTTACGGTGCAGGCAGATGAAGGGGTATTTCCAATCGGCGCGACTTTGCGAGTAAGAAAACTCTCAAGAGTAGAGGAGCAGCATGTTGATTCTGCTGTGAAAGAGAAGGTAGAAGAAGATAATCAAGATCTTTTACAATCTATCATTTTTGATATCACTGTGCTGGATAGGGATGGAGCTGAAGTGCAGCCGGATACCACAAAGGGAGAAGTAAGGGTCAACTTTTCCAAGCTTCCCTTTTTAAAGGAAAATGCAGGACAGCAGATTTCTGTATTTCACTTAAATGAGCTTGGGGCAGAAGTAGAAAAGCTGAAAGAATCGGAAATCGATGAGGAAGAAAATGCTGTGGAAGTCAAGGCTGAGCATTTTTCCTTGTTTGTGCTTACCTTGGCGAGTACAACGCAATATTTTATTGAAACAGTAGCCTTGGAAATGGGAGAAACAAGGCTTCTCTCTGATCTTATTGGAGGAAAAGAAGAATTACTTCCTGTGGAGGCAAAAGCAGAATCCAAAAATCCTGCTATTCTTTCTGTGAAAAGAAATGCGGAGGGAGCATTTGTCGTAGAGGCTCTTCAGGAAGGAACAACTGAGCTATATGTGAAGAGAATCCACCGTCGTAGCAATCAGTTTTCGGAGGAAAGCTTTAGGATTACTGTGCAAAAAGCGTACACTAAAGGCAGAGTGGGAAAGCAAATGGAGTATCTTTTAAGCGGAACAGGCAACGCAATGACCTTAACACTTCGGGGAAAAGGAGAAACAGATTTCTTTAAAGTGGCACCATGGGCGCCATATAAGGATAAGATTCGTAAACTTGTTATTGAAGAAGGGATAGAAAAACTGAATATCGAAAATGAAGCCTTTGGAAGTATGGAGAATCTTGAGACGGTCAGTTTCCCATCTAGCTTAAGGGAAATACCGAGCTATGCATTTTATCGTTCGGAGAAGCTAGTGGATGTCACAATTCCATCTTCCGTACAGAAGATAGGCTGGGGAGCATTTTTAAAGGAAGAAGGAAATGAAAAGAAGAATACCATTACCAATCTTTCTTCGGTGTTTCTGAAAAATACTGGAAGCGCCAAGCACTATGACACAAGGTTTACTACTGTGCAACAAACTGCCGTTCCGGAAGAAAAAAATCAACTACAAAGCGTTCGGTAAATTTGCAGAATGTGCATTTTTATACCCTTCCGGAAATTAATAAATGCTTTCTTGAGCTGGAAGCTTCCGGAAATCAATATGCAGAGTATTATCTATATAAGACGGAGAATGCAAACGAGCGTATTACGATAGATCATTTTAAAGAGTCGGGAGATAAGCTAAAGACGGCCTTGCGTTTAAGTAGGGCAACGCAGACTCCCGCGTGGACTGTTCCCGAAACAAGCAAAAGTTTTACCTATTTTTTACAGGACTATGATAGCCGAACTACGGGTGCTTTTTTGAAGGGAAAGAAATACTATTGCAGCTTTTTAGTAAATCCCGGAGGAGGCACTAGACTTAGCAAGGATGCCTATATTTTTTTGAAACGGTAATTGAGCCTACGGAGCAGGATGGTTTTCCTCATGAAGACGGGAATTTTCACTGGAATATTATTCAGAGAAAAGATAATGCCTACACGCTACGTTTAGAGGGGAGCGGAAGGATGCAAGGCCTAGATGCAAATGGGGAACTTCGCTTATGGAATAAGCTGCTAAATGCCATTGGAAGAAGTGCCGATTTGGAATTAAGGGGAAATATTACCGCATTGGACAAGTATGCTTTGCAGGGACTTGTTTATATTTATGGAGACTTAAAATTACCGGATTCGATTGAAGAAATTGGCGATTTTACCTTCAGCGGAATAACTGTATTTGGAAAGCTAAGTCTTCCGTCACATTTAAAGAAGATCGGATATTTTGCCTTTCGCCATTTTTCCTGTGAGGGAGATCTAATTTTACCAAGCGGTTTAGAGAGTATTGGGGAAAATGCTTTCCGTGATTTAAAAAGCAATTCTTCTATCACGATTCCTTCTTCTGTAAAAGCATATTGGCTTGGGAGCCTTTTTATAAGGAAGAGATGGATTCACGGGGGAAGAATAGTATTCAAAATTATTCATCTGTGAAACTTAGTGCACGTTATGCAAACCCTTACTTCACGAATTTTTGTATTAGACGATTCAGGAGAAGCACCGATTCCGTCTTTTTCCGGAAGGGGCAGCGGCTCCGGTAGAGGCGGCAGCGGCGGTTCCGGTGGAGGAAGCGGTTCAGGCGGAAGCGGAGGCTCCGGCGGGACGCCGATGGTTTTAGGGGCAGACCGCAATCTGCTGTCCAATGTAAACTGGCAAAGAGATGCAAAGGGATGGTGGATTCAGAATCCCGATGGAACGTATCCCAAGGCACAGTGGCTTCTTTTGAACAATCGCTGGTACTATTTTTAATCAGGAAGGCTATATGCTCACAGGCTGGCTTTTCTATAACAATGCCTGGTATTATTTTTGAAGAAAAGGAAGGCGGAGAACAGGGAAAGATGAGCGTCGGCTGGAAAGAGATTCTCGGCTTCTGGTATTACTTTAGCGAAGAAGTGGGAGCGGAAAAATGGAAAGATGCGTACCGGCTGGCAGGAAGTGAAGGGCAAGTGGTACTATCTGAATCCAGAGTCCGGCGCGGAGAACGGAAAGATGCTTTTCAACACCAAGGTGGACGGCTATATTCTTGGCACAGATGGTGCTTGGCAGAAAATATAGAAAAGTTTCTCTTCTTATGGTATAGTTCCGAAAGATTGTTTGCTTGGAAATACCTGTAAGCAGGACTACTCCTGAATACAGTTTGTTCCATTTTAAGGAGTAGAATATAGGAGCTATGATGGAGAAGATACAGCAGGACAGAATTCGAAATTTTTGTATTATTGCGCATATTGATCACGGAAAGTCCACTCTCGCGGACCGCATCATCGAGAAGACGGGAACCTTGACGGAGAGGGAAATGCAGTCTCAGGTTCTCGATAACATGGATATCGAGCGGGAAAGGGGAATTACGATTAAGTCCCAAACCGTACGAATCGTCTATAAGGCGGAGGACGGAGAGGAGTATATTTTCAACCTGATTGATACGCCGGGCCATGTGGACTTTAACTATGAGGTTAGCCGCGCCCTTGCGGCCTGTGACGGAGCTATTCTTGTCGTGGATGCGACACAGGGGATTCAGGCACAGACTCTGGCCAATACTTATCTTGCACTGGACCATGACCTTGAAATCATTCCCGTTATCAATAAGGTGGATCTGCCGTCTGCAGACCCGGAATTGGTTGCGCATGAAATCGAGGATGTGATCGGGATTGAAGCAATGGATGCACCGCAGATTTCCGCAAAAACGGGGCTCAATGTAGAAGAAGTGCTGGAAGCGGTGGTGCATCGTCTTCCCGCGCCTAAAGGTAATCCTGAGAATCCCCTGCAGGCGCTGGTTTTCGATTCACTCTACGACAGCTACCGCGGTGTTATCATTTTTATGAGGGTTAAAGAGGGAAGAATCAAGAAGGGAACATCGATTCGCTTTATGGCAACAGGCGCGGAATTTACCGTAACCGAGGTCGGAACCTTTGCTCCCGGACAGTTTATTCCGGGAGAGGAGCTTTCTGCCGGCATGGTAGGTTATCTTACCGCCTCCATTAAAAATATCCGTGACGCTCGAGTGGGGGATACGGTGACTACGGTGGAGAACCCCGCAAAGGAAGCGCTTCCCGGCTATAAAAAGGTGCTTTCCATGGTGTACTGCGGGATTTACCCGTCAGACAGCCAGAAGTACCCGGATTTACGGGACGCCTTGGAAAAGTTGCAGTTAAATGATGCGGCTCTCCAGTATGAGCCGGAAACTTCCGCGGCGCTCGGCTTCGGCTTCCGTTGCGGTTTCCTTGGACTGCTCCATCTCGATGTGGTGCAGGAAAGACTGGAGAGAGAATACGACCTTGACCTCGTAACGACTGCGCCCTCCGTTATTTACCATGTGTATAAGACGGACGGCTCGATGATTGAACTTACAAATCCGTCCAATCTTCCGGATCCGGCGGAGATTCTTCGCATGGAAGAGCCGATTGTAGAAGCGGAAGTAATGGTAACCTCCGAGTTTGTGGGGGCGATTATGACCCTTTGTCAGGAAAGGCGCGGTGTGTATAAGAGCACGGAGTATATTGATAAGACAAGGGCACTTCTGAAATATGATTTACCCTTAAATGAAATCATCTATGACTTCTTTGACGCCTTAAAGTCCAGGAGTAAAGGTTACGCAAGCTTTGACTATACGCTGAAAGGCTATCAGGAAGGAAAAATGGTAAAGCTCGATATTCTGGTGAACAAGCAGCAGATTGATGCACTGTCCTTTATCGTTCATGCGGATTCCGCGTATGAGCGCGGAAAGAAGATGTGCGAAAAGCTGAAAAATGAGATTCCGAGGCAGCTCTTTGAGATTCCGATTCAGGCAGCTATCGGCGGTCATATTGTGGCAAGAGAAACGATTAAAGCGCTTCGGAAGGATGTGCTTGCGAAGTGCTATGGCGGAGACGTATCCCGTAAAAAGAAGCTTCTTGAAAAACAGAAAGAAGGAAAGAAACGAATGCGTCAGTTCGGAAACGTAGAGATTCCGCAGAGTGCCTTCATGTCTGTGTTGAAACTGGATGAAGACTAAAAAAGAGATTGTAGAATAAAAGATAGAACTAAGTTCCCATTTTACGGACATTGGATTCGGGGACGCTCCCGCCAACCTCGCCCAGCAGCAGCACTAAGCTTCGAGCGGCGTTATCACTAGCTCTTAGCAAGTGCTGGCGGGCTCAGATTCCCCCGAATCCCAATGCTCGTAAAAATGTTACAACTTGTTTATTTCTTTTTATCTACAATCTCTTTTTCTATCCTCTTTTTTTATTCTACTTGTACTTGTAGAAGCCTTCACCGGCGTTCACTCCGGTTTTTCCTTGGTCAATCTTCTCCTTTAAAGTTGCCGCAATCTTTCCCTGTACGCTGTTCGGATCTTTTGCGGCAGGGTTTAAGATAACGATGTTGTAAGCGGTCGTTAAGCCTACGATATCCAGAATCTGGAAGGGACCGTAGGGAGAGCCTGTTCCAAGCTTCCAGGTTTTATCGATGGTCTCAAAGTCCGCAACGCCGAGTGCCAGTAAAGATTCCGCAGCGGTTAAGAAGGGAACCAGCATGGAATTTAAGATATAGCCGGGCTGTTCTTTTAAAACCTTGAGCGGAACCATGTTGATTTCTTCTGCAAAAGAAACGACCTCATCATAATATTTCTGCTCCGTACCGGCGTGCCCCATGACCTCCGCAGTATTACTCTTATAGATATTGTTTGCAAAATGCAGTGCCGGGAATTTCTCCGGGCGTCCCGTGAAGCTTTGCGAAAGTACTGGGAAGCAGCGTGGAAGAATTCGTCACCAGAACCGTCTTCTCCGGCAAATATTTTGCTAGCTCCGTATAAAAATTCCTTCTTTTCTTCAATGCTTTCGGCAATAGCCTCAATCACAAGATCCGCATCCTTAGCGGCTTCCTCATAGGAGGAAGTCAGAACAATATTTTTGTAAGCTTCCTCTACCTTGTTCTTGCATTCCTCGATTTCCTCGGCGGAAAGCGGATATTTCTTGAAAGCCCCTTGCATAGGCGGAAGGGTCCGTCTTCATGGCTTCTAAAAATTCCGAGATAAATCGCCTTTTAAACGGTCAAGCTTCGGCTGACAACGGGCAATGGATTCCTCGCTTCTAACCAAATTTTTTTACATTAAAAACCGCAGTATGCTGTCTGAAAAAGCAATCTGACTTCCCAAAACGCCGCCACCGGCTACCGTTACATTTTTAAATTCCATTACTTTCTCCTTTTCTTTCGGCAATAAAAATTCTTGTTTCTTTAATTCTAATTTTATCTAGCAGATATAAATACCATTTATACCTTTAAAAACGATAATTATTATCGTTATATTCAGTATACTCTTTTTTTGAAAAGAAAACAAGCAAAAATAAATTTTGCACAATATAATATATTTTTGAGATACTATTTGTTAAGAAGAGGCCTGAATAGATTCGGCATCGTTAATCACTTTGATTGGAAGTATGGAATTCTCTTCGGAAGACAGGTATACTGTTGAAAACACGTACATGGTTTATAGATTCCGGCATTAATTCATCTATGTTTTGCTCTAACCGGTCTATGAATTTTTGTGTAGAGTGTGCGGATGGGATTCATCTGAATGCATAAAAATCTTGTTCATGATATGAATAACATTCAAAGGGAAAAGGGTTTTGATTTTTGTATAGAAGAGGATAGAAGCGGGAGGAAAAATCAAATGGCAGAGAAATTAGACTACAGCAATCTGGGCTTTGCTTACCATACACCGGAAAAAAACGCTATGTTGCAAACTTTAAGAACGGCGCATGGGATGAGGGAGGACTAAGCGGTGACAGCAACGTCGTGCTGAATGAGTCTGCCGGAGTTTTACAATACTGCCAGCAGGTTTTTGAGGGACTGAAGGCCTACCGTTGGAAGGACGGCTCTATAGTCTGCTTCCGTCCGGACTTAAATGCGGAGAGAATGTTTCAGTCAGCTGCTTTCTTGGAGATGCCGAGTTTTTCCGGTAGAGCGCTTTCTCTCGCCTTGGATGAGGTGGTAAAGGCAAATGCCGATTCCGTTCCTCCCTACGGTACAGGGGGAAGCCTTTATATTCGACCCTACCTTTTTGCATCGGGAATCGTAATCGGAGTACAGCCTGCGGAGGAGTACCAGTTCCGAATTTTTACAACTCGGTTGGTCCCTATTTTAAAGGAGGGGCTACACCGATAGCACTGATGGTTTCCGACTTTGACCGTGCAGCGCCACATGGGACAGGGGCAATTAAGGCAGGCCTAAACTATGCAATGAGTCTTCATTCCCATGAGATTGCAAAGAATAAAGGCTTTGCGGAAAACGTATACTTAGACGCTGCAAAACGGGAATTTGTAGAAGAGACAGGAGGAGCAAACATCCTTTTTGTAGATCGGGAAGACCGCCTCATTGTACCGAAGTCGGACTCAATACTCCCTTCCATAACAAGACGTTCGCTTCTTTATGTTGCAGAAGAAATCTTACATATTCCGGTAGAGGAAAGACCGGTTCGCTTCTCGGAGATTCCTGACTTTAAGGAGTGCGGACTCTGCGGAACGGCAGCGGTCATCTCTCCGGTAGGAAAAATACAGGATCATGACAGAGAAATCCTCTTCCCGAGCGGTATGGAAAAGCCGGGAAAGATTATGGCAAAGCTCTACGAAACGCTCTCCGGAATGCAGAACGGGGAGATTCCTGCACCGGAGGGGTGGATTAGAAAAATAGTATAACATATTTCTTTATTCATTTTGTAGATATGAAAAATAGGGCACGCTCTCGCTAACCTCGCCTGACTGAGCATGGGCTTGAAGCCCATTGCTCACTTTGTTGTGCAAAGCAGATTCTAAAAAGAATCTGGTCTTGTACAGGACAACTTTTCTGATGAAAAGTTTGTCCTAAGTAGCGGATACTAAGCTTCGAGCGTCGCTACTGCTAGCTCTCAGCAAGTACCGACGGGCTCAGATTGCCCCTTTATTTCCCATATCTACAAAAACGCAAAGAATCAATAGGTATATTTTTATACTGTCTTTTCCTTTATAAAAAACCGAAGCAATAGCTGATTTGAGAGATCCATTCCCTCCGGAGTGAAGAAATACCTTGCGTTCTTGTGAATCAGATAGCCCTCTTCGACGAGCTTGGAAAGGGTTTCTCCGTAAAGCTGATGAATGTCCACGGAAAAAGCGAGCGACAAAGTCCATTTCGCTGATGCCTTCAGTGCGACGAAGCCCTAAAAAGAAGAATTCTTCCATTTGCTCCTCCTTACTTAAGACATGTTTGTCTTCGGTAAGGAGCTTTTCTATATTCTCACGTTCTGTAAAGAGAAATTCCGGAGCATTCTGCGCATTTTCAGAAGAGGAAGCTTCGGATTTGGGATCATTCTGTTCATCATCGAGCGGTATTTTCATATATTTCACTAAAGAGTTCAGGTTCTTCCAGCGTGTCTTCTGAAAAATAGGAGGATGCTCCGAGTCCGAATCCGAGGTAGGGAACATCAGACCAATAATTGTAATTGTGAATGGAGGCAAAAGCCTTCTTTTGCGTAATTACTGATTTCGTAGCGTTCCATGCCCATCTTCTTCGTCCATTCGAGACTGAGAGAGTCCATTTCAGAAGTTCCTCTTCACTTGGAAGGGGGAGTTTTCCATCCTCCTGCATACGAAAAAAGCGGGTTCCTTTCTCTACAATCAGGTTATAGATAGAAAGATGTTCCGGTCGAAGCATACTGATATTCTTTAAAGTCCGCTGAAAGGACTTAGCAGTCTGTAAAGGAATCCCGTTCATTAAATCCACATTGATATTGTTAAACCCGGAGAGTCTTGCATCCTCGTAGGCCTTCAAAAAGTCGATGTAGCGGTGCGTTCTTCCTAAAAAGGCGAGCTCTTCATCATTTTGCGGATTGTAGACCGAAGGAAATACGATTAAAAGCCGGCTCTTTTATAGGTAAGAAGTGCAAGTTTCATTGTGGATGACGGATTACACTCTATTGTAATTTCCGCATCCTTTGCTACAGGAAAATGAGCATGAATGAGCTCCATGGTTTTCGCTATTTCCGAAAATGGGACAAAGCTGGGGGTTCCTCCGCCGAAAAAAACAGAAACAATTTCATAGGGGGATTTAAGAAGAGGCTGACTGTCCGACTCTATCCCTGAGGGCTTTACGGAGCGAAAAAAGCAGCTCTTTTCTAAGCTGTTCCATATAAGCTCGTATTTTTGTCTCTTCTAAGGGAAAGGATAGAAAATCACAGTAGGCACATTTTCTTGCGCAAAAGGGGATGTGTATATATAATGCAAGTGGTTTTTTCTCCCGTGCTGCGAGAGAATCCATATAGATTTTATATTGTTCCATGGGAGAAATCCTTTTCGTTTTTTTCCCACACTTTACCACAGAGATTTTTCGGCAAGGAGAGCGAAATGGCAACAAAACAGGAGGAAAGAGAAGAGTTTTTCCAAAGCACAAAAAGATTCTTACAGAGGAAATGAAAAGAGGGGAGTTTCGTCCTCTCTATCTTTTTCTATGGAGAGGAAGCCTATTTGCTTTCCTATTACAAAAAAATATCTTTGTGAGGGCCTTTTCCGAGAATGAAGGAATCAATATTCATAGAGTGGGAGAGGATCTGGAAACGAAGAACTTGAAGGATATTGCGGAAACCTTGCCTTTTTTTGCTCCATACCGTCTTATGCTCTTTGATGGAAAAAGTCTTTGGAAAGAAGAAGTTGGGAGATGATTTTTGTTCAATATTTAAAAACAAGCCCGGAATCTACGGTGATGGTCTTTTAGAAGAAAAAGACGGATAAACGCAGTAGCTTCTATAAAATAGTGAAGGAAAGAGGCTTGATTCTGCCTTGCGTGGAACAGGATTCCGCATTTTTACAGAAATTTGCTCTGGGAATCTTGAAAAAGAAGGAAAAGAGATTGCGCGACCGGAGATGCAGGAGCTTTTGCAACGCACCGGCAGCAATATGTTTAGGATTCAGACGGAATGCCAAAAAAACTTGCGGCTTTTTCTTGGAGAAGAAAACTGTGGTTACGTTAGAGAGTATAGACACTTGCCTAAAGAAGTTACCGGAAGACCGGATATTTGACTTAATAGAAGCGATGGGAAGGGGAAATCGTGAAGAACTTTTCCATTATTATGGGGATTTATTGCAGTTAGAAGAAAGCCCGACGAAGATTCGGAGCCTGATTAAGAACAATGTGGAAAAGCTACTTCTTGTTCGGGAAAAAGTTGACGGAAGGGCTATCCGAACGGGATATTGCAAGAGCGCTTTCCATGGAACCGTGGAGAGTGAAGAAATATACGGTAGAAGCCAGAACGTATACTTTGCAGGCCTTACGAGATCTTTTTTCATGCCTTGCTTCGTTTGGAAGAGGAGATTCGAAAGGGAAAAATCAAGGAGCAGCTTGCTTTGGAACTCCTTCTTTTTAGGAGAGGAAAAGGCCTATTTCAACTAAACGTTTGTTTTGAAAAACTCTAATATATTTAGAGGAACGTAAGAGAAATGAAAGACATTTTCTTAAAAATTGTGCTAGAATCCGAAAAATAAGGAGGTTATCTATGCTGAAAACATGGAAAGAAAAAGCTAAGTGTAGTTTTTTTGCTTTAGCTTTGGTAATCTGTTCTTTTCCTTTGACAGCCATGGCTGAAGAAGCAGCGGCACCGATTGGAAAAAGGAGAAATCCTGGAGTATTCTTTTGGATCCGGAGAGCGCAAAAGCGGAAGAAACAAAGACCGTGAGTCAAGGATATACCAAGGGAGCATCGCTTGGAACATTTCAGATTGTTGGATACAGCGGAGGAGGCTTAACTTACTCCGGAGCGCCTACACAGGCAAATCATACGATTGCGGCGGATCTTACCGTGCTTCCGTTAGGAACAAAGGTTTTTGTGGGGAATACGGTTTATACGGTAGAGGATATCGGGTCGGCTGTTAAAGGAAAGATGATTGATATTTATTTTTTTCCACTATGGATGAGGCAAGAGCATTGACTCGTGCCGGAAGGGTGTACAGAGAGGTTTTTGTTGCTGTACCTGCGAAGTAATAAAAGTATAGGGTGAATTTTGCAAGAAAGCTATTTTTTTGCAAGAAAGAAGGATTTGTATAGTGTACATTGAAAAAAGAAAGATTGTTATGGGTGGTTTTTTAGCACTCGCTCTTTGCCTGTTTTCCTTAGGAACACCGGCAAAGGCGGAAAGTATTGTAGGTAGTTACATTAGTGACAACCTTGGAGACGTTTTTATATTTTTTTCTACAGAAGGAAAAGAAAAGACGGAAGTAGAAAGGCAGGCGGAAAAAGCGGTTTTGGATGCGGAAAAAGCCTGCAGAGGTTGCGGCTGTGCAGGGAGGACTCACACCTCTTGGCACATTTAAAGCTTACAGGATACTGCTCCTGCCCGAGTTGCTCTGAGGGCTACGGAAGAAGAACGGCATCGGGAAAGCTTGCTACTGCAGGTAGAACTGTTGCAGTGGATACAAGAGTGATTCCGTTAGGGACAAAACTACTCATTGAGGGTAAAGAGTATATTGCAGAAGATATCGGCGGCGCAGTAAAGCACAACCATATCGACATTTACTTTGACACACATCGACAGGCACAATCTGTATATCGCTATGCGGAAGTATATCGTATAGGATAAACCATCTTTACCAATAAGGGACATTTGTAGAAGAGGCTGTAAAAATCAAAATAATAAAGGGATTCTTTGCAATATAAGTCTGAATGCGGGGGGAGTCTGAGCCCCAAGTTCAGACTTATATTGCTTAGAAAACCATTTTGATTTTTACAGCCCCTTTTTGTATCCTAAAGAATTGCATCCCGTTTTTGGAAAAGCAAAGACAGAGTCGGATTATTTCGGAAGAATCGTTCATTAGTGGAGGGGATACTTATACAAGTTGTGGAAAAGAAGAACACAATAAATACAAATATAGTTTCGATAAAATCATATTATGCGAAAAAAATATAAAAAAACACAGAATTTTTATTATAATTTAAAATGAACCGACCGAAGAACTTCATAGTGTATATATCGCGTTTTTATCGGGAGGATCAAGAATGGAGAAGGTAGATAGTACAGATAAGAGTCGAACTATAGAAGAAAAAGCAGAGTGAATCCGAAATCGAAAAAGAATAAAAATCAAGAAAGAAGCATCCGTATCACAAGAAAAAAAGAAAAAAACATCATAAATCGGTTAAACTTTCTATTAAGTTGTCCATTATCTTGGGACTGATGGCTACGATTGTATTGACTTTTTAAATACTGTGGCCATAAAAAACAACAAAGAAATATTATTTCGGTGCGATAGATAAAAATATGTATGATAAGGCCATAGCATCTTCTGAAGAGTTAACCGCCTTGATTTCCAGGATGGATGCCATTTCCTCTATCATATATAAGGGGATGGATTCTCTAGGAGATGATGCAGCGGATTCATGGAATGTGGTGGACCTAGATAATAAAAAAATCTTTGTAAGCCCCATGGAAGAGGGGATAGAATTTCGTTCTCGTGTCTTAAGTGCAAGCTTAAGCAGAGCGCAGTATAACAGTGAATCCGTCCTTCTGGATTCTTTAAATGCTTTAATTGAGACAGATGAAAAATGTACTTGGTGCGGGTGTACTTTTTGAGCCGAACGGATTTGTTGACGGGGTAAAAAGCTATGCTCCCTATCTAAATCGCGATGGACAAAAGAATAAAACACTGACCAACTCCACTTATGAACAGTATAGCGAAAAGGAATATTATACCGAGGCAAAAGAAAAGCAGCATACTGTTATTACCGATGTTTATGAGGATATATTGACCGGAGAAAAAGTAGTCAGTGTTTCTCGCCCCTTGATTTTTAATTCCAAGTTTTTAGGTGTGGTTTTATTGGATATTGATATCAAGCTTTTTCTCATCCGTTCAACAGGAAGACAGTCGCTTCCCCAGTCTTAGCACACATATTTTGGACGAACACGGAGATATCATTTATTCCGCAGACAGCAGTCAAATAGGAAAAATCCATTTCTGAATTTCTTTCGGAAAAAGCAATATGGTGATATAGAAAGCTTAATGGAGAAGGGGGATGTATTTTCCAAAGAAGTGAAGCTTGCAAACAGAGATGTGAAAAATTATTATTTCGCACCGACCAATGTCCTCGGAAATACTTGGTGGATTACGCTGTCCCTTGCTAAAAAGAATACTATGCACCGATTGCCTTTCTTGTTATTTTTTTGCAACAAGTCTTACAACGGTGATGATTCTTGGCATGGCAATCATCATGTACTTGCTGGTTACGAAGTTTCTTAAGCCTATTGAACGGATGGCAAAGCTGAGCAGTATGGTAAGAAAGGGAGATTTCAGCGGAAATGTGAATTATCTTAAGAATGATGAAATCGGTAAAATCGGGAAGGGCTTACAGTCTATCATGGAAATGATTCGGGAAATCACTGCTGATTTAAGTGAGAAGCTGGATAAAATGGCAAACGGAGACTTCAAGTAGACTTCTCGAATGAAGAGCTTTATCAAGGAGACTTTCATCCGATGCTGGAATCGATGAAGCATATCAGTTACACCTTGAGCGATACCATGCAGGAGATTAAGGAGGCTTCCGAACAGGTGAGCAGTTCTTCCGATTTGGTTTCCGGAGGAGCACAGTCTTTATCGCAAGGAGCAACGGAGCAAGCCTCCGCTATAGAAGAGCTTTCTGCAAGTATGAATGAAATTGCCGATTCCATAAAGAGTACTACGGATAAAGCCGAAGAGGCAAAGCATCTCTCCAAAAAAGCAGGAGAGGCGGTAAAACTCAGTAATGAAAAAGATGGAAGAAATGTCTCGTGCAATGGAAGAAATCACGATAAAATCCAATGAAATCAGTAAGATCATTAAGACCATTGACGATATTGCGTTCCAAACCAATATTCTCTCTTTAAATGCGGCGATTGAGGCTGCAAGAGCGGGGGAGGCAGGAAAAGGGCTTTGCAGTAGTAGCTGACGAGGTCGGGAATCTTGCGCAAAAAGTCGGCTAAGGCAGCAAAAAAATACAGGCAGTCTTATTGAAGAAAGCAAAAATGCGGTAGAGCAGGGAGCGAAGATTTCCAAGGAAACCGGTGAAGCGCTTTCGATAGTATATGAGAGAGCCGGAAAGATTAACGACATGATATTCGAGATAACCAAGGAGACGGTAAAAGAAGCGGATAATATGCGGCAGCTTACCATCGGAATGGATCAAATCTCCTCTGTGGTACAGAATAACTCCGCCACGGCACAAGAGTCTGCGGCGGCCTCCGAAGAGATGTCCGGACAGGCAAATATCTTGGACAATCTGGTATCCAGATTTAAGCTTCGTTCCTCATGATAATCCTCTAAGAAACTTAAAAAAGAGCTTGTGAAAAGAAGTTTTTGAATGGAAGATCAAATTCTTTTTCACGGGCTCTTTTATTCCTTGAAGCGATTTCTTTTTTTCTGTTTTACCAAGAGAAATTTATGCTATATTAGTTTAAGCTTTTTATTATAAATGGAGTAAAGGGGAGATTGAATGGGATTTACGGAGGCGCAAAAAAAGAGCGATAGAGTCCAAAGCGAGAGCCGTCCTTGTTGTAGCAGGGCCCGGCTCAGGAAAGACCACCGTACTTACGGAACGCTTAGTTTATCTTCTGAAGAATGGAGCGGAAGCAAAGTCCTGTCTTCTTCTTTCTTTTACAAGAGCATCCAGTAAAAGAAATGGCAGTCCGATTTACTAAACGAAAGATTCCGGGAAGCATTCCCCATTTTTTTCTACGATTCACGCTCTCTGTCTCTCACTCCTTCGCGAGGGAAAGAGTGTGCAGAAGGAAGGGCTTGTCAACCTTTATGAGAAAAATGGATTGGCTAAGTGCCTATTTTTTTGGAAAAAGGGAATTGCGAGGGAGGAAGTGGAGGAACTGCTTCCTACATACTGCAATCAGATTTCCTATTTTAAGTCTATTACGGAAGAGGAAAGGCTCCGCTTCCTTCATGAGGAGAAAAAATGATGAGTTTCTTCCTCTCTTTCAATATTATGAGAAAAGTAAGAAAGTCGAGGGGAAAAGCTTGATTTTGAGGATCTTTTGATTGAGGTTCTCTTGGAATTACAGAAAAATACAGCGCTGGCAGACAGCTGGAAAAGCCGTTATAAGCACATCTTGGTAGATGAGTTCCAGGACTTATCTTTGATACAATATGCTATTTTGAAGTCTCTTTCTGAAAAAGGAGCCTCTCTTTTTGTGGTGGGGGATGAGGACCAAAGTATTTACGGATTTCGCGGAGCAAGCCCCGATATTCTCTTTCGCTTTGCAAGAGACTTTCCGAATTGCGAGAGGATATTCCTAACAGATAACTTCCGTTCCAAAGAAGAAATCGTAGAGCTTTCGAAGCGTCTTATCGGAAAGAATAAAGAGCGCTTTCAGAAACCTTTAGCAGGAAGACGAGGAAGAGGCGGAAAAGCAAAGTATTTCGTTGTGGAAACGGGAGTGGAAGAAGCCCTGCTCCTTGTAGAGCATGTGACCGGTCTTTTTACGGGAAGGATGTCCTCCTGAAGAAATCGCGGTGCTTTGCAGGAGCAAAATGCAGATTACACCCTTACTTCCGGAATTTATGGAGAGAGGCATTCCGATTGTTGTCATGGAAGAGCTTAACAATGTTTTTTTCAGCATTTTATCGGAAAAGGATATCCTAGCTTACCTTAGGCTCGCTCAGAATAAGGAGAGCAGTCCGGAGCTTGTACAGATTCTTTCCAAGCCATATAGGGGACTTCGAAGAGAGAAGATTTTACATAAGAATTCGGGACTTAGTGACTTAAAGAAAGCTGCGAAAACACCGAGAGAACGTGCGGAGACGGGAAAACTGGAAAAGCAGTTGGAGGCACTTTCAGGACTTGCCCCAAGAGATGCCATACTTTTTTTATCCGAAAGGAAATCGGCTATGAGAAATATCTGGAGGATTTTGCAAAAAAGAAAAATAAGGACTTTACGGAGTGGTGGGAGAGTTTGGAAGAAATAACGGCAATGAGTGAAAGTTATCCGGATCTCGATGCCTTTTTCCGTTTTGTTACGGAATTTAATCGAAGAGCGCTGGAAAGGCGGAAACCGGAGGAAGAAAAGGGAATTCGCTTTATGACTTATCACAGTGCGAAGGGCTTGGAGTTTGACGAAGTCTTTCTCCCGGACTGCATAGAGGGAATTATACCGGATGGAAGAGCCAAGAAGGTCGCAGAGCTTGAAGAGGAACGGAGAAGTTTCTATGTTGCACTTACCCGGGCAAGAAAAGAAATTCACATCTATGTCACAAAGACGAGGTACAGTAAAAAAACATCGCCGTCCAGATTTATTCCGGAATTGTTGGAGGGCAGTTAAAGAAGACAGAAAAAAACGGAATGGATTAAAGAGAATAATAAAGAGAATATATTAAAGAGAGTAAAAACCGGATTGTTATACCGGAAAAGAGTGTTTTTCAAAAAGGGAGTAAAAGATGGAAAAAAATTGAAGATTTTAGTGGTGGATGATGAGGAGAGGATGCGGAAGCTCTTGCAGGATTTTTTTAAAAAATGAAGGACTATGAGGTTCTTACGGCAGGAGATGGAGAAGAGGCAATTGATATATTTTTCCAAAAGAAAGACATTGCCCTCGTGATTTTGGATGTCATGATGCCGAAGATGGACGGCTGGGAAGTCCTGAAAAACAATTCAGGGAGCATTCCAAGGTACCTGTGATTATGCTCACAGCACGCTCCGAAGAAAGTGATGAGTTAAAAGGCTTTTGATTATGGTGCGGATGAGTACATCTCCAAACCATTTTCTCCGAAGATTCTGGTTGCAAGAGTAGAGGCTTTTACTTCGTCGCACCGGCGTGCAGAAAGAGGAGGTTCTGGAGGTGGGCGGAATCCGCATGGACGAGTCGGCACACAGCGTTACAGTGGATGGAAAGGAAATTGAGCTTAGTTTTTAAGGAATACGAACTTTTACAGTATTTTTATTGAAAATAGGGGCATCGCCCTTTCCAGAGAGAAAATCCTGAACAATGTCTGGAACTATGATTATTTCGGGGATGCGAGAACCATTGACACGCATGTAAAAAGCTGAGGGCAAAAAACTCGAAAGTCGGGGAGATTATAAAAAAACCGTATGGGGTATGGGCTATAAGTTTGAGGTAGAGTAAAGATGAAAAAGCACTATTTGAGGAAGAAGTTCTCCATGATTTTTGCGGGAGTCTTCTTTGCTTTAATCGTGATTATGCTGATAGGAGATAATTTCTTCCTAGAGCGCTTCTATGAGTACAGGAAAGAACATGTTTTGCAAAATGCCTACCTTGAGATTGATCGATACTTGCAGGAGGGAGGAGGTTTCTCCTCCGTTTTTCCGGAAGAGAAATCAGGGAGCGGGACGGACACCGCTGTTACACGCTACATCTCCAATCTTACGGAAAAAGAGAACATTTCCGTGATTATCACGGATAACACAAGCTCTCGCTCTTATACCTCTTCTGCGAATCCGAACGCCCTTTTACAGCGACTCTCCTCTTATATTCTGGGAAAGAGCGGAGACAAACGCAAGTCTCTTTATGAGGGAGAAAACTATACAATAGTGAAGACGGAAGGGAGAGGGGATGAGGGCGGTTACATGGAGTCTTGGGGCTATTTTTCAGACAACAGTACTTCCTTTATTATGTCCATGCCGCTTTCCAGCTTAAGTGAAGCGGTTTCCGTTTTTAACAGCTTTCTCCTTTTCTTGGGATTCATCACCATGGTGCTTGGCATAATTATCGTCTACATTGCAAGTTATGAAGTGACAAAGCCTATACAACAGCTTGCACAGCTTTCTCTTAAGATGAGTAAGCTCGACTTCTCCGCTCGCTTTGAAGGGGATTCCTCGGATGAAATTGCCACACTCGGGAATTCCATGAATGTCCTTTCGGAACGGTTGGAGGAGACCATCTGTGATTTAAAAAAAGCAAACAATGAGCTCTTAAGCGATATTGAAAATAAGACCCTGATTGATAAAAAGAAGACAGGAGTTTGTGGCGAATGTATCTCATGAACTAAAGACCCCTGATTGCACTCATTATCGGCTATGCCGAGGGGCTTTCCGAGGGGCTTTGTGAGGACAGCGAAAGCCGGACTTATTACAGTAATGTCATTCTCGACGAAGCAAAGAGGATGAATCACATGGTGAAGGATTTGATGAATCTTTCCGCCATAGAACAGGGAAAAGGATCTTCCGGATTTTGCTCTTCTGGACTTCCCGAAGCTTTTGCAGGGCGTTATCTCCAGCATGGATATCCTTTTTAAAGCAGGAGGAAATACAGCTCGAAGTGGAGATTCCGAAGGAACTTTACCTATACGGAGACGAGTTTAAGATAGAAGAAGTTCTTATGAACTATTTGCAGAATGCGATTCATCATGTGACGGAACCCAAGCAAATCAGCATTTATACTGAAAATCGCGGGAAGAATCTGGTGGAAGTACACGTCCGGAATACGGGAAATCCTATTCCGAAGGAAGACCTATCCCATGTTTTTTTGAAAAAGTTTTACAAAGGTGGATAAGGCACATACCAGAGCATACGGAGGGTCCGGTCTCGGACTCAGTATTGTAAAGGCAATCATGGACAGCCACCACCAGGAATGCGGTGTGAAAAACACGCTAACCGGTGTGGACTTTTGGTTTACTTTAGAAAAGAGAGAAAAATTTTCATAGGTTTGTTATCCTTATGCATTGTAATTCGAAATTATTTCGGAATTATGGAGAAGAGAATGCAGGAAAAAGAGAATGCAGGAAAAAGAGAATGCAGGAAAAAGAGATAAAATTATTTTAATGTAAAAAAAGCAAATCTATGATAAAAATACTTTGAATGCTTTTATGGATTTAGAAAGGAGCGTACAATATGAATGAATGGAATGAAATGAATAATACAGAAAAACAATGGCGGGTCTATCTCTGCCTTTTACGCAAGGAACGCTTTCCGAAAGAGCCTATAATGTGGCTATCGGGGCACACCTTTTGGTGGGACTGGTTATTACCTATTTCCTGGCCTTGAGGATGCCTTATGTTTTTCCGCAGATTTATTCCGTGCATCCGATTGTTTTCTCTATCGGCTTTTTGGCGGTGGGACTTATCGGTGGACGCATTGCCGCAAAAGGAAATTATATTTTTATCTTTGGTAGGATATGGTATGAACGTTCTGGCCTTCGGAACTTTACTGTCCCCGGTTACGGTTTTATATCCGGTGCAGTATATCGTTTTGGCAGCGTTGTTAACTACTGTAGTAGTGTTAACGATGACCGTAGCAGCTGTGATTTTCCCGAATGCTTTTCTGTCCATGGGAAAAACACTTTTTCTTGCTTTAATCGGCCTTGTTGTTGCTGAAGTTGTGAGCTTGATTCTCGGAGTTTTCTACCCGAATATTTTCGCAATTATCGGTATTTTTTTATCTTCTCTCTCTATGTCGGCTATGATTGGGCCAGAGGGCAGCAGTATCCGAGTACGGCAAGTTATGCCTGCTTTACGGCATTACAGCTCTACATGGATATCATTAACCTGTTCCTAAGAATCTTAAGACTTCTCGCAAGAAGCAGAAGAAGATAAATACGGGGATACAGCTTGGCTTTTGCGGAGGAGATTCTGAACCCTATGGTGGGGGAGGGAGTTCCGCAATGGGAATTAGACAGCTTATGGAACCTGATTCTTTAGAAGAGGATGCGGAAAAGATGATTTTCCCATCCTCTTTTATGAGGAAAAAGAGATGGAAAAAAATTAAGGGCTGAAATACGAGAAATCATGCAGGAAATGCTTTTGAAGAAGAATCTGTCTTCCGAGGAAGAGTTTCAGCATTGGTGGATTGACGAAGGAAACGAAAAAAACGATATTTTTGCACTGCAGGGACGCTTGGAAGAGATGGAGGAACGAAACGAAGAGAAAAACTTCTTTCTTATTACTACATGAATACGATGGAGGAGCCGGAAAAAGCCTCGAGAAGGAAGAAAAAGATGATTTGTAAACATTGCGGGAGAGAGATACAAGACAATGAAAAAGAGATGTCCCTACTGTAACACGCCGGTTATTCGCATAAAAAGTAAAGAGAATATGTGCCTATTGTAAGACGGAGATTAAAAAGGGAGACAAGGCTTGTCCTGGTTGCGGAAGAAAGGTGCCGGAAAAAGGTTCAGGAGATGCTGAAAAGGGAAGAGGAACAGGGCGGATTGTTCTACCCGGAAGACAAAAGAAAGAGAAATAAATGGATGGGATACGGTGGATTTTAAGCTTTTGATGTTAAGCATCTTCCCGCCGCTTCTTGTTATATTCTTTTCAGATTCTTTTTGCCAAGACCGGATTTCTGCCGGAATACATCAGTTCCGTTATTGTTTATTTTGCAAGTGCGATGTTGATCAGTTACTTTTTTTGGATCCGCTTTTAACACTAGCTTGGGAAGAGGAAAAGGGAAGAAAGCTGCCGGATCTCGAGGCGTTGCCTTTTTTTATCTCTGCCCACTATACACCTTTGTACTTTCTTTTTAAAAGGAAGGAAAAACCAGACAGCTCCTTGTTGTTTTTTTACGTTTTACACCTGTTTTTAGTGGTAATCTGCTTTTATCTGTAATTTTATCTGTAAAAGTGAAGAATATGGTAAATTGGAAAGAAATAGAATTTCCGGAGGCGATTGCTCTGGATAAGATCATTTGCAGCGGGCAGTGCTTCCGACCGCTGGAATGGGAAGGAATTTATCGTTTTATTACGAAGGATTCGGTTTTGTATCTTAAGCAAGTTTCTGAAAAGAGGCTTGCTTTTTATGTCAATGAAAAACGCTTCTGTGGTAAAACAGGGAGAGATGAGTAAGATTTTCTTGAAGGAAAAACTCGGAAAGAATTACTTCGGAGGGCGCAGAAAAAGCAGTGGGAGAAAATCTGGCTTCCCTACTTTGACGGAAGAAGAAAATATAAGAAAAATCGAGCAGGATAATCAGGGGGATCTTCATTTGCAAACATGCATAGACTTCGGAAAAGGATTAAGGATCTTAAAACAGGATCCCTTTGAAACTTTGATTACCTTTTATCCTTTCGCAAAGAAAAATCCATTCCTGCTATTCGTTCTTCCGTAGAAAAGCTCTGTGAACAGTTTGGAGAAAAAGCGCTATAGTAAAGTGGAGGAAAAGGAGGTATATTTGTTTCCCAGTGCGGAGGCGCTTTATCATGCCGATTTATCGAACTGCTCCCTGGGTTACAGAGTCCCCTTTGTGCAGGACGCGGTAGAGAGAATTGTGGAAGGAAGACTCGACTTATCGGCTTTGGAAACATTGCCTACGGAGGAACTTTTAGAAGCACTGATGGAAGTGCATGGCGTAGGAATCAAGGTGGCTTCCTGTGTGGCTCTTTTTGCCTATTCCCGAATGGATATAATCCCGGAGGATGTTTGGATGAAGCGCATTTGGGAGAAGCATTATCAGGGAGGGAATCCCTATAGGGAAGATCCTGACGGAGGAATCATCCAGCAGTATCTTTTCCACTATGCCATACATCATAAGGAGGAATACTAGTGTCCTACTCATACTTTGCCTTGTTATCCAGAATGAAATATATTAACCGTTGGGCGCTGATGCGCAATGCCAGGGAGGAAAAACTCTCCGAGCATTGCCTGGAGGTTGCCATTTTAACGCATGCGCTCTGCGTAATCGGGAATAAAAAAATGGAATAAAAAAACTTATCCGTGGAGAAGGCGGTGCTTCGTGCACTGTATCATGATGCAGCGGAAATTCTGACAGGAGATATGCCGACTCCGGTAAAGTACCGAAAAGAAGAATTAAAAACTGCCTATAAAAAGGTGGAGAAGGAAGCGGAGGAACGCCTGCTTTCTACGCTTCCTCAGTATCTTACGGAAGAGTTCGGAAAGGTGTTTTTCCCGGAAGACTATGCAACTTTAACCTATGAAAATAAATTGATTAAAGCAGCGGATAAACTTTCTGCTTTAATTAAGTGTGAAGAAGAGCTTCAGGGCGGGCAATCAGGAATTTTTCCACGGCAGCTATGTCCATCAAAAAGAAGGTGGAGGAAATGGCGGAGGAGCTTCCGGAATTGAAATGCTTTTATAGAGGATTTTCTTCCGGAATACGGGAAGACCTTGGACGAACTGACAGAAGAGTAGTGTATTGGCGGTTTTGCATGAAGAGGAAGGGATAGAAATTATAATGAAATCATTTTGTGATTGGGTAGAGAGGAAAAGCGGAAGTGATAAAGAAAGGGGATTTCGGCGAGAAGAAGCCGCACTAAGAAAATGTTTTTATTTGAAGAAGTAGAGAAGAAGGGAGAAAGAGGGCTGGCAATTACAGGGTACTCCGGAAAAAAACAAGAGTATTATCTGTTCCGGAATGTCTGGAAAAATGAATGCGGAGAAAAGCTTCCGGTATTGGAAATTGCGGCACATGCCTTTGACGGGAGGGAGGACTTGGAAAAAGTGGAGCTTCGAAAACCATTCGCGCTTTACGGGCATTTTCCTTCTTTAACTGTAAGGCACTTCGGGAATTTACGCTTTGGGACAGTGTGGAAGATTACTATGACGGCTCTCTACGGCAATGTCTTGCTCTTTCGCGTATCACGGTTTATTTTGAGAGGGAAGAAAATTACCAGATTGTAAGAGATATTCTGGGGGATAGTGACAGAAGGCTGCAGTTTCATTTATATTTGTTGGACGGCTCGCGGAACACAAATACGGATTCCGTTGTGACTTCCTCTGGAACTGCGACTTCCTCTAGAGAAAAAGCTGATTCGTATGAGCGGAATAGTTCTGTACGCTCTTCAACTAAGGAACTTTCGCTTCTCTTCCCCGGTTATGTGGACAAGGTTCGGGAAGACACTATGGCAAGGCAGATTCATGACACGATTGACGGCTGCGGCTACAGCTATCGGCAGACAGTCGGAAGAAGGAGAATAGATCTTCGGCTTTATGATAAGCTTTTTCAAGAGCGATTCACGATACGAAAGGAGCCGCGGTCTATATTGCTCTTGGACGCCTGCGCTACCCTGCTGAACTCCTTGATAAAGCGAGGGAAGACTATCTTGCGTTTCTTAGCGAGGAGGATAGCTTTTCCTTAAGTCTTCTCATTTCTGATGAAGAATGGGAATGGATAGAGTTTTATATGGATTTACAGATTTTTTCGGAAGAAGCGGTAAAAATAGCATTGAAGCTTTTGGCAAAATACCAGAATGCGGAGCTTGCTGCAAGATTTTTGGACTATCAGGAAAAACATTTTGCTAAGGAAAAAAAGAAGTCGCTTTTCGACTTGGATGAACTGTAGAGAATAGAAAAAAATGTAGTGTATAGAAAAACTGTAAAGTATAGAAAAAGTGTAGAAATATTTTTTTCGGAGATTAGGGTAATTGCTTCTTGTGAAAGACCGAATTGGAGAAGAATGGGAGAAAGAAAAAGAAACGGCACAGGGGGCGTTAAATACCACGGGACTTAGAATTTTTAAATCAGGCGAAAATAGAGCTTAGCTTATCCATGCGATACCTTAGTCGTGCTTTGGATAAGCTCTTTTTCAGATGGATTTTTAATACAAGGCGAATCGGTACGGAGGGGAGAAAAATTCATTTTCACCCGGAGTTTGTTTTTCAGCTTTATGTGGAAAGCCCGCAGAAGCTGTATCGCCTGTATATGCACAGTCTCTTGCACTGCCTTTTCCGCCACATGTTTAAGACAGAGGATAAGGAAGAGGAACTGTGGAATCTGGCAACGGACATGCATGTGGAATATGTTCTGGATTCTATGGATATTCCGCTCCTCTATCGTCCGGCCTATCCTTTTCGGGAAAAAGTATTTTCAAAAACTCGAAAAAAAGAAGTGAAAAGCCTAAGTGCTGAGCGTATCTATGCCTTTCTTTTGGAGCAGAATTTAAGTTATGAAGAAAAAGAGCGTTTGGACTTGGAATTTGTAAAGGATGACCACTCCTTTTGGGCAAAAGCTTAGTGAGGAAGAAAGACCCGTAGATTCGGAAGAGGCGGAAGGAACGGAAGATACGGAAGGAACGGGAGAGGCGGAAAGAACGGGAGATACGGAAGGCAAAAAAAATGCAGAAGCGGCTGAAGATACGGGAAGCCCTGAAGCAGAGAATGAGCCAAACAGTCCAAACAAGCCGTCCAATCCAAAGAAGCAAGGAAATCAAGAGGAAAAAGAGGAAAGCAGTCCAAAATGACCTGACAGAAGACCGGAACTCGCCATCTCAATCAGCAAAAGACGGAGACAGACAGTCCGATACGGTAAAAGACGGAGACAGTCAGTCTGATACAGTAAAAGACGGAGAAGGGCGCGAAAAGGAGAAAAACGGAGCGCAAGGCTCCGGAGAATCTAAAGATCCGGAAAAGGAAGGGCAGTCGAGTAAGGGAAAGAAAAGTGCCGGGGAAGATGCAGAGAGTCGCGAGAAAAGACGGAAAGCGCTGGATAAAGACTGGGAGGATATCGGAAAGCGTACGGAAGAGGAAATGAAGGACGAGAAAGAAGGGGAAAAAGAGTGAAAAACTCTCCTGGTTCCTGCATTTGGAGCACAAGAACTATACTCCTTTTTCAGGAGTTCCTCAGAAAGTTCTCCGTAGATAGGGAGGAGTTGAAGACCGACCCGGGAGTCCTTTGACTTCGGATATTATTATTTTGGACTCTCTCAGTATGGCAATATGCCGCTTATTGAGGAAAATGAATATCGAGAGAAAAGAAAGATTCCGGAGCTTATTATCGCGATTGATACTTCGTATTCCACCAAGGGAGAAATGGTAAAAGCGCTTTTTGGAAGAAGCTCTGGCAATTTTAGCGGATAAAGAAGCCTTTTTTCACTAAATGTCGGGTGCACATCATAGAGTGTGATGATAGAATTCGGAAGGATCTTTTTGGTGGAAGACGCTGGAAGAGATGGAACGCTACAGGGAAAAGATTCGAGGTGAGCGGCGGTTACGGAACAGATTTTCGACCGGTTTTTCACTATATTGAAGATTTGCAGAAAAAAAGGGGGAAACTGAAGGAGCTTAAGGCTCTTCTGTATTTTACGGACGGAAGAGGAAGGTATCCGAAATATGCCCCAAGCTATACCGCGGCATTTATTTTCCCGAGAGGAGAAGATATTGACGATGAAAATGCCCCTGTTTTGGGCATTGAAATTGTATATTTAAAGAAATATTTTATGGAGTAGAAGAAGATGAACATACAAGAAGCAAAGGAAGAAATAAAAAGAACGGTGGAAGCCTATCATAAGAGAGACGAGGACGGAAGCTATAAGATTCCGGTCGAGAAGCAAAGACCGCTCTTTCTTATGGGACCTCCCGGAATCGGAAAAGACGGCGATTGTGGAGCAGGTGGCGGAGGAGCTCGGCATCAATCTGATTTCCTATACAATCACCCACCACACAAGGCAGTCTGCCATCGGTCTTCCCTTTATTTCCAAGAAAAATCTATGGGGAAAAAGGGAGTATTCGGTTACGGAGTATACCATGTCCGAAATTGTGGCTTCGGTCTATGAGCAGATTGAGCGGACCGGTATTGAAGAGGGGATTCTGTTTCTTGACGAAATCAATGCAGTTTCCGAAACACTTTCCCCGACCATGCTGCAGTTTTTACAGTATAAAACCTTCGGTATGCACCGTGTGCCGGAAGGCTTTATTATTGTGACGGCAGGGAATCCTTCCGAATTTAATAAGTCTGTTCGGGACTTTGATATTGCAACCTTAGACAGACTTCGTAAAAATCGATATTGAAGAGGATTTTCAAAGCTTTAAGAGCTATGCCTATCAGGCAGGAGTTCATAGCGCCATCACCTCTTATTTGGAGATTAAGAAAGACCGCTTTTATTTTGTGAAGCAGGACATAGAGGGGAAACGCTATGTGACTGCGCGTTCATGGGAAGACCTTTCAAAGCTTTTGCAGGTCTATGAGGAATTGCAGTATCCCTTGGAAAAGGAGCTTTGTCAGGAATATCTTGCCGACCCGGAGGTGGCGGAGGACTTTGCGCTCTACTACAGTCTTTATCAGAAATATAGAGAGTTTATCATGTGCCGGATATTTTGGAAGGGGCGGAAATGAAAGAGACAAGGCTCTTCCTCGAAGCACCTTTTGATGAGAAATTAAGCCTCTTATCTCTTCTTACGGATGCTTTGCAAATTGCTTTTACGGATTATGTGAAAAAGAAGGAATTGCTGTCCCGCATTTTTCCATTTCTTGAAAAAGATGAAGGAAAGACTTTCGGAAGTTTCGGTTTCACAGGCTTTGGAAGAGGAAATAAAGCGTCAGAGAAAGAGAATGGCGACCTTAAAGGAAGCAAGGATGCTTTCCAAAAAGGAGGAGAGTATTCGTTTGCAACTCATCCAAAATGCTCGGAGATTTTTACTCTGCTCTAAAGGAGAGAAATTCCACTGAGGATACAGGGAATAGAGAGGATAGGAAAAGAAAAATGAAGCGGATTTCAGCTTTATCAAAGATTGCTTTAGAGTAAAAGAGGAAGAACGGCAGCAGGAGGTGGAAAAAGACCGGAAAAATGCTCAGTAATGCCTTGAATTTCCTCGGAAATACTTTCGGAGAGGGACAAGAGCTGCTCCTTTTTCCTTTTCGGAGCTTTACGAAGAGTCCATATGCACTCAGTTTCCTTTCCGATGTGGGAAATGAGACTTACTCGCGCTACAATCAGTATTTGCTTCTTAAAGACAAGCAGAAGGCCCTGCAGGAAGAGGCAAAAGAGGCTTTTAAGGAGCTAAGATTGAAAAGCTGAATCAAGCAAATGGACAACAATGGAAAAATAAGGAAAAAGCCATGCATTGCAAGAGAAGTATAGGGAAGAAGGATAGGGAAGAAGGATAGGTAAGAAGGATAGGGAAGAAGTACAGGGAAGAAGTATTAGGGATTAAGTATTGGAGCTTAGCGAAGGCGGAGTAACAGAAGAGAATGAACAGCATAATTTTTATAATGGAAATGATTGGAACAGTGGCCTTTGCTATTTCCGGAGTTCTTGCGGCAAAGGAAAAGAAAATGGATCTTTTTGGTGCGGTGACGCTTGGGTGTACCACGGCAGTTGGTGGTGGGATGGTCCGAGATTTAATTCTGGGACAAACGCCGCCTATTATGTTTTTACAACCGATTTATACGGAAGTGGCTTTTGTGACAAGTATCCTCTACTTTGTGTTTGAAAAAAGAACCCATAGACAAAGCGGAGAACATGTTACGAACTTACTGTATATTGCGGACAGCGTTGGACTTGGGGTCTTTGTTGTTGTGGGAAGTCTTGCGGCCTTTCGTGCCGGATATGGAAGTAGTCTCTTTCTTTGTACGTTCGTAGGAGTTCTTACCGGAATCGGCGGCGGGCTGCTTCGGGATATGCTTTCTGCGGAGCTTCCTATCATCATGAGAAAAACGAGTTTATGGACTTGCTGCTATTTTTGGAGCGCTGAGCTTTTTCCCTTCTTATGGAGTGGCATTATGAAGAGGAAGTTGCTATATTCTCCGGGGTCAGTATTACCGCCCTTATCCGCTTTCTTGCGATTTACTATCATTGGAATCTGCCGTCTTTTAAGGAGGAATAGTGGAATCGATATTGTCCTCCAAGAATATATAGAAGTAACAGTAAAATATAGAAAAGGTATCAAAAATCGCCATTTCGAGGGTTATAGGACAAAACGTGTTGATGAAAACCGCTCTACAGCTAGATAAATAAAGGCTGTAGGGCGGTTCAATCTTTTTCAAAACAACTTTGAGGGTGGACAAAAACGTGTTGATAAAAATGCTGTAAGTCCTTGTGCAGTAACGAGTTATGAGGGTTTAATCTTCCTTGAAACCATACTCCTTGGAGGAAGATGAAATGAATCAAATAAATTGCCCTATTTGCGGAAAGAAATGTGTTAAATCAGGAAAGACCAATGCCGGCTCTCAAAGGTGGTTATGCAAAGCGTGTAAGAGTTCTTTCACGCATAAGATTGATAATAACTCAAAGGAATTGAAGAGCTTTTTAGAGTGGCTATTCGGCAAAGATGCACAATCCACTATGCCTGGAGAAGGAAGAAGTTTCAGAAGAAAAAAACTACTAAATTTTGGGATATATGGGCAATGCCGCCTAAGGTAGAAAAGCCCTGAGGATGTCTTATTTTTTTGGATGGAATATATCTTGGGCGAAAGGCATGTATACTCATTTGCTGTGATGCAAAAATGTACTGGGATGGTACCTCTGCAGATATGAACATGCGGGTGCCTGGATAGCTCTTATGAAGCGGATAGCAGAACCAAGAATGGTTGTTTCAGATGGGGGAACCGGCTTTGGAAAGGCACTAAAGCAAATATGGCCTAATGCCAAGCATCAAAGGTGTATATTTCATGTGTTCTGCTAAGTAAAGCGTTATACAACTTCAAGGCCAAATACTATGGCGGGTATAGAGCTTTATTCTCTGGCTAAAGATCTCTTTAAAAGTAAAAAAATAAAAATGAAGGTGAAAAACTGGGTAAAACGCTTTTGCAGACTGGGTTAAGAAATATCAGGGAATTTCTTAGTGCAATGACTATAGATGAGTATGGGAATAAAAAGACCAACGCATGAAAGAGTCCTAAAGGCAGAAAGATCCTTACTAAGACTCATTCGAGAGAATACTCTATTTACATATCTTGATGATGAATTAACTGCCAGTTTTTTTCTACACCATCAACGAATAATAGAATAGAGGGTGGTATTAATTCGCGTCTTAGGGAAATGCTAAGAAATCATAGAGGGTTATCGATAGAAAGAAGAATAAAAGCGGTCTTCTGGTGGTGCTATATGCACTCTCCGGAGCCGCTTTCTTCGTCTGAAATATTGAATATAATGCCAACTGATAAAAGCATCGCAAGGCTTTATAAAAAGATGAATGAGAAGCAAAGGTTAGAAAAAAGCCTTTCGATTTGGGGTGATGCTATTGTATGGAGTGATCTCCATAAGGTGAATAAAACATTTGTTGATTGGGATTAGCCATCAACACGTTTTGTCCTATATCTCCATTTCGAAAAGCACGAAATGACGATTTTTTTAATGTGTATTGCGTTCAAAGCGTGAAGATCTCCGGTCTCTTCCGTTACATTTTGTTCTCAGTATTCCTCTTTCTCTGTATCACAACAAAGGCAAGACCTGTAAGGGAGAGGAGGAAAAAGCTAAGGTAAAGATAGATAGCACTACGGTCAAAGGTTTTTGTCCATCCCTTCCCTGAGCGAGTACTTTCGGAGTTCTGTTTGTATCATGTACTTTTGGACTATTTTCTGCGGGATTAGGGTGTGGGTCTATCTACTCCTAAGACGTTCTCAGGGAGGATTCATAGGAGCGGGAGGAGGTGTTGTTCCGCCTGCAGGAGGTGTTTCCACCACTCTTGGAGGAGTACTTCCGCCACCGCCGGGATTTCCGGGAGTATTACCACCCCTACTCAGGGGTAGGAGGAGTGCCTCCGTTATCATTTGGTTTAGGAGGAGTATTCTCATTGGTGCCGGGAGTGGGAGGATTGTCATTTCCTTTGGCGGCTCCGGAGTATTTTCCTCTTCCTCCGGGGTATTACTTGTGTTTGTTATGATGAAGCCGCGCCCTGAATCAATGAGATTCTCTACAGTACTGGTATAGCCGGGAACTTCTACTTCTCTTATAGTATATTTTACGTCTTCCCCATTTTCTGTTTTTTTGGTCCGAAGAAAGTATACTGCCAGTAATTGCTGACATCTAAAGTTGCAGAATCAACAGCTTCCCCATTTGCAAGTAGCTCAATCTGAATCTTTTTAGCTGGCTTTCCCCTTCCTTTCCATATTTTGGTTACCGGGATTGCGATGATGCCTTCATTCTCGGGATAATTGGTAATGGTAAACTTTGTGTCCTGTGTACCGGATACCGCAGCTTTATAACCTGCTACAGGTTCTTCTTTTACGGAATAAAGAATTTTCCTTTCCATTTTTATCTTTTCTGGGTAAATCTTCGAAAACTGTGTTGCCAATCGTTATCATCGGAAAGTATTGCGGAAAGCTCCTCTTTCTTTTCTCCGTTCACCAGAAGATAAACCTTAACCCTACTGGTGTCTGAAGTGAAATGATCCATCAGGACATCAAGAGCACTTGCAAGGCTGTTATTTTCACGATCATCGGATAAAACATCATGAGAATCGAAATCCGCCGTATTACTTAAAAGACTGTCATGCAAGGAATCATCGAATAAAGGAAGTCTTCCGCTTAAATAATCATCAAGCAGAGAAGCGGGAGAGGGAGTACCGGGTTTTACGGTTACGACCCATTTCTTTTCTACGATGATATCACGGGTATCCGGATTTGCTTTTTGTTCGTAAGTCCTAAAAGATATTCCGTTTTATCGTCTTTCTCCGTTATGGTTACATTGTGTACCGTCTTATCCAACTTATAACCGGAGGGCGGATCCACCTCTACAATTTCATACTCACCGTCTGTCAGATTGTCGATTATAACTTCTCCGTTATACTCGGTAGTAACCATCGTACTATAATTGGAGTTTTTCTTGGTGAGTATAAATTCTGCATCCTGTAAAAGCTTCTCCGCTCGCTTTATCGGTCTTTTTAATCCTGATACTATGCTTTTTCCCTTGGAATGCATTCAAATTTTGCTGTATTTTTGTAAAAGCTGTTAATTTCTTCCGTATCGATTCCTACGAGTTTGGCACTGTTGTTGTAGGAGGAACCTTTCTCCGGGAATTCGTGGAGCTCCACAAAGTAGCGTAATTCAAAGCCTTCATTCGGAGCAATATGCCCTAAATTGTATGTAAAACCGACAGGGTTATTTTTCGTCATGTACAAAAATCAGGGATAAATGGTTTCATTTTTCGGCGGGTTTCAAGCCTTCGGCATCGGAACGTAAAGAATAGATGGATCCGGGATTTGCATCATCTCTTGCAGGTTCGAAATATTTTTTTCCATTTTGAGCCACTTTCCATTCACCGCTTCTCCATACTCCTCTTCGAAGAACGGGCTGGTATAGGGAGTCATCTTTAGTGGAATATCCCGGATAGAGGCTGTATGGCATAAAGTATCCGAAGTTGCTTGCTCCTAAACGGTCCACAAACTGAACGGAATCATAACCGTTCTCATTATGCGTTCCTTCGAAGCTTTTTGCATCGAAGCGAACCACATATTCCATAATATAATGAAAGTTTTCGTTATTTTTCGTTAGAATCTTTGATTTCCTGCACTTCTCCGTGTACACTTTTGGAAAAAAACCTTGTGCAGAGGGATAAGCATAAGAGTTATCTTCTTCTTGCTCATTTCCTTCAAGAAGAGGGCTTTCCGTGTTGGAATCGAAGAGGAACTCCGCATCAGTGACGTTGACTCCATTTTCTGTAAACTCGGAAAAATTCATCGAAGCCACTCTACTATCCGAAGTCTCCCTTTCGGATAACTCTTCAGAGCTGTTCAAGTTTTCTCTTGCACTTTCTTCTATTTCTACTGTTTCTGTATTTTTCTGCACTGCTTTCTGCAATAAACAAGGGCATTTCCACTTCCCTTCCGCCTTTTGCAAAGGAGTAGCCCTGCCAAATCATAAGTACAGAAAAAGAAAAGGCTATAATTCTTCTTTTTGCTTTCAAACCTGTATTCCTCCATCATAACATAATTAAAAATAAAAATTTAAGTACTGGCTGAATAGATTTACCATAGATTCCCTTTTGGAACAAGATATCAATGAGAATTTTATAATTGTAATGGAAATGTAGATTTTATTGGATTCTCAATTACTTAATTATAATGAAATGATTGAGATGTGTGCAAATATATAATGTATAGTTGTACAAATATATTCTTTGTGCTATACTTCTTTTTAAGCAGAAAGAGGTGATTACATGGCGATAACAGAAGCACAGGCGAGAGCTACAGCGAAGTACAAGGCAAAGAATTACAAACGTGTACCGCTTGACTTAAGAAAAGAAGAGTATGACGCATTGAAGGAGCAAGCGGAAAGTATGCCTATGAATACCTTTATTAAGAGAGCCTTAAACTCCTACACGGGGCAAGAGATATTTAAGGTGTAAGAAGAAAGAGAGGGGAAAATGCCTACTATATCGATGTTTTACGGAATTATTATAAGGATGTATAGGGAAATTGGTGGACAGCACAAGATACCGCATATACACGCAGAATATCAAGGAGAAGAGGTAGTTGTAAGCCTTGAGGGTGATGCTTTAGAAGGTGGCATACCGAAGAAAAAGCAAAGTCTTGTTGTAGCGTGGGTAAATATCCATTATGACGACCTTTTAGCTAACTGGAATTTGTTAGAGAAAGGGGAAAAAACTTTTACTATTGAGCCTTTAAAATAGGGGAGGATATATGTTACAGCCTGAGTTATTAAGCGTTTCCCCAAAAGAGGGGTATAAGCTTCTTCTTTCTTATGAAAACGGGGAAAATAAAATCTTTGATGTTACCCCATACATAAGCGGGGCATGGTATGGGGAGTTAAAAGACCTTGAAACATTTAAAAAAGTTAGGGTTTCCAATCATTCCGTAGAGTGGGAAGGCGGGCAAGATATTGCACCGCATGAGTTGTATCACAATTCTATATCCGTATAAATACATACTAAGCTAATTAAGAGGGTTTAAAACCCTCTTTTTTTATTCTTAACAAGTGGCTAAGGCGAAGCCTGAGACATCTTGTTGGAGAGTTGAGAAAAGTTGAGAAGAGTTGAGAAAAAGTTTCTCGTTTTGGAAAGGGGGATATATGAATCCTTATCAAAGAGGGCAGAAAGCATTGTGCGGGGATTACTTTAAATTTACACCGAATGGGGCGGATCAATTTAAGCGTGCCGGGCGGTGGCATACAAAACCACAAGCGGGTGATGTATCGTTTTACTTTAGCACAGAGAAAAAGAGAATCGCACACGTTAGTATAGTCGATGGTGTCATAGCACAGGATTTAGAGACATTGGAAGGAAATACATCCGGTGCACAAAGAGACAGAAACGGCGGAGAGGGGCGGAAGAAGAGATACAATAATTTTAAGGTTGCACCGAGAGCATGGATCCACGGATTCGGAAGACCAGTATACACGGCAGAGACTTGCTCAGCGGAAAAAGTGCTGGAGATTGCAAAGAATGAAATCGGCTATGAGGAAAAGAGAAGTCCTTCAAAGCTTGAAGACAAACACGCAAATAAGGGTACTGGAAACTATACGAAGTACGGAGCATGGTATAACGGCGGTCGGGCACTTAGTGAGCCGTGGTGCGCTGAATTTGTATCATGGTGCTTTTATGAAGCGTGCAGGCAGACGGAGAAACCGCCTGTGGTTAATCCTGCGCCGAAATTAGAGGGGTGGAAACAGCAACAGGATAAATGGCTATACTACAAGGATAACGTGCCTGTATGGGGAAAATTTGAGTATATCAATGGGCGTTGGTACGCATTCGACAATGCCGGATTCATGATTAAGGGATGGTTTAAGACTATTGAAGGGTGGTACTACCTTGGCGAGGATGGCGGTATGCTTTCTTCTCAATGGCTAGAGGACAAGGGAAAATGGTACTACCTTACTAAGACGGGCTTAATGGCGACCAATGCTAGAGTTAAAAAGGCACGAGGAGAAGGATTCGACTATGTCAGTGAAGATGGATCCTATGACGCATTGCGGTCATCCCTTCCATTTCATGACAAAAATAGAATTGAGATAGTCGAATAATGCTAGGAAATATCAGCATGTACAAGAAAAAAATTCCGTGACAAAAATTCGTGACAAAAATTGTTCGGTTTTTTTAGAAAAAAATTTATAGGTTTGAAGAAAAAAAGCTCAAGAAAAAAATAAGAGAAGAAAAAAAGCATCAAAAAGCACGGTTTTAAGCCATTTCCAAGAGGTTAAGGTTTAAAAACGTGCTTTAAATTTTTTTGCATAAAAAAATCGAGGTGACAAGATTCGAACTTGCGACCCCTGGTCCCAAACCGGTGCTCTACCAAACTGAGCCACACCTCGGAAGCTTCTCGATTTTTAAACGACAAACTTGCCAATTAACTATAGCGAGAGGAGACATCCTTGTCAAGAAGAACTTGGCAGTCTCTTGTTCCTTTGTAAAATACCATGATTTTTTTCTTGACTTTTCTTTTGTCCCAAGCTTATATTTGTTTGGCGTGAGTT